>Ga0268252_1001451_pt1 | contig 13393 bp, 14 predicted proteins | sample AgamicMgSfrz_FD_200244 | JGI IMG/M metagenome (GOLD analysis project Ga0268252, IMG submission 200244) | Agave microbial communities from Guanajuato, Mexico - Mg.Sf.rz (v2) (version 3) | ecosystem: Host-associated > Plants > Phyllosphere > Phylloplane/Leaf | place: Guanajuato, Mexico | collected... | reverse complement strand
CTTTACGTTTGTCAGGAACACTAACGGCATAGAAGGATGAATCACCAAAACAATCTGAAGCCAATTCTTCAACTTTGTTTAGAGATACCATTTCACCAGCAATTTTTGCAAATCTTTTTAATCGAGAAAGAATATGAAGGTAGCCGTCCTCGTCAATTTTTGCAATATCACCTGTGTTGTACCATTCACCACTAGGCACAAACCCTTTTCCGTGTATTAAATAACCTTTCATTACATTAGGACCTTTTAGAAGAAGACTACCTCCTTCAGAAATACCCTCAACCTTTTCAATCTTGCTTTCAATTAGCGGAATAAGTTTCCCAACTGTCCCAGACTTATGATGCGTAGGTGTATTTAAAGCCACAATTGGTGATGTTTCAGTAGCACCATAACCTTCTAAAATGTCTATTCCAAAATCACGCTTGTATTGTTCCTTTACATCTTTCTTTAATTTTTCAGCACCCGCCACAACAATTCTTAACGATTGGAATTGTTCTGCTGTAGCAAATTTACCGTAGTTATTAAAGAACGTGTTAGTAGCTACAAATATTGTACTTTTATCCTTATGAATCATTTTAGGTATGTCTTTATACCGTAAAGGAGAAGGGTATAGGAAAGACTTAACATTCGCAACAAGGGGAAGGACAGCTCCAACCGTTAACCCAAACGTATGAAACAAAGGAAGCGGATTAAAGATTCGATCATTTGGATTAATGTCTATTACAGCTAAAGCCTGCTTAATGTTTGCGTAGATATTTCTATGAGTTAAAATAACACCCTTTGGTTTACTCTCTGTTCCCGAAGTAAACAAGATTACTTCAGATTGTTTTCTTTTAATTATATTAGGTAACCTAGAGCCAACGACTCCACGTACTTTATGCGTAACAGTAATTCCATCTTTTAAATCCTCTAAATAAACAACTCTAACTTTTTTCTCCATTTCCTCTATTACAGAATGTAGATCTGCAACCTCAACAAATTCCTTAGATGTTAAAATTGTTTTTAAAGAAGCTGTTTCAACACAATCTATAAGGCTTGGTGTGTCCATTGAAAAATTCAATACACAAGGGACTTGTTTGTTTTTAAAGAGAGAAAACAAAGCAACAACTTGTGTAGTTACATTAGGAAGATATAATCCAACACGTTCTTCATTTTTAGTCGCTTCTTTAATTTTTTGACTTAATACGTTTACAGAAATTAAAAATTTATCATATGTAAGAGAACTTTTTGTATCCTCTACAATTACTTTTTTAGGGGTTAACTTTGCTTGTTTCTTCATTTCGTCATACAAGTTAATTTCATTAGGTAATGTTGATTCCAAAAAAAACGCCTCCTAGTGATGCAAAACATTATATTTATTCAAGAAAGACCAACCTTTTCCTCGTAGTTAAAGAGCAGAGGGTAGGGTTCTAATATGTATACGCATTCAATTACTTATTGTGAAAAGTTAAAAACAAAATTTATAATCGTGTTTAAACAACCTACTCCATCATAATGAATACATTGAAACTCCACAATAGCTATTGCTTACTTTTTCCTGTTTTTTAAAATATTTGATACTAGTAAGAAAAGCAGCCACAATAAACTTAAAGTTATCGTGGCTGCTTTTCTTACTTATCCTCTTGATATGGTTTGTGCTCCCATTGAACACTCTTATTAAAATACGAATTATACTTATTTGTATAGGCGTTACGGAAGACTACTCTTGCTATACCAGCTTGTACAATGTTTTTCGTGCAATTCTCACAAGGTTCGTGCGTACAATAGATAGTCGCTCCTTTAAGTAGGTGTCTATCTGACTGCAATATTGCATTGTACTCTGCGTGGAGCGTGCGAATACATCTTCCTTCTTCGTTCTTTAAGCATCCAACATCAGTACAATGTGGTTGACCTTTTGGTGAACCGTTAAAGCCATCACCAATTACTTTTTTATCTTTCACGACCACCGCTCCTACTTTTAATCTTTCACAAGTAGCCATTTCAGAATTTAATTCAGCTCTTCTTAAAAAATGTTCATCCCAACTTGGTCTAGTCAAACTAATCCCCCCTTAATCAAACTGTCAATTTTATTAAAAGTCGTATTAACTGAATCTACTGATGTATCAAATCTATACTTAAAGTATGTATTGTCTAACGCGACCTCAGTAGGGTGAGTTAATGCTTCATCGTTATATGTTTTATAAAGATCTAAGATGCGATTTCGTTGGACTTCAGGATCTACATCCAATCGTATAAGGGTATAATCCTGCTTATTGAATAGGTCATATTCAACTTCAAGGCGAATATCATCACAAATTACTTTTTCCCCTTGTTTAATTAATAGTTCCGCTTCATTCAAAAGTATTTGAACCCATACATCTTCTCCATACGCAGCCCTTACTTTGCTGCCGACCTTTTGAGTTAGGTCTCGATAATAATCATTTTTTTGATAAACACCATTGGTATCCTTGATAAACACATTATGTACTCCGTGAAGAGAAACACTACTAGCAAAATGGCTTTCATATAACTCTTCTAAACCACCTAATACAACCTCTACAGGCACTAATGCCTTATTCGCGTTCTCTTTAGGTAATATATCTAGTAAGTATTTTTTTAACTCTATTCTATCTTCAATTAAAAGATTGCTAACCTTTTTAATTCGTCCACCAATAGGCAATACAACATACCCATACTCATTAGCTAACAAATTTGAAATAGTTGTTTTTCCCGCAGCCATTTTACCGCTAAATCCAATTTTACTCGGAAGTTTCATAATACCACTCTCCCTAAAATATAAAGCTTGCTTCTTTAATATCTTATTTACTTTTCTACTTTTAGCGGAAAATAAATCTCTTTTTTTAGTTTTCATAACTTTTTTTCCAATCCTTATTTTCATTTTTATATAATTACCTTTGACAACATCATAGAGAAAAGCTCAGAGGTGAAATGAATGGAAAATTTCTATTTTTCGGTTCCGGCAAGTAAGTTTAAAGAAAAACCCGTTAAGCAGAACAGTGAAATCTTTTTTGCGCCCATATCTCACGAGATAGAGCAAGCGGTTCCTTACTTAGAAAATCATTGGAAGATGCAAGATAATCAAAATGATAGGCTGACCGATAGCGTAGTATATAACGCTCAAACTTTTAACGAAGTGGAAAAATGTTATGAAAGGAATCCAAAAGGGGAGTTTACCTACTTGGCCCATAGGTGGTATAACAAACGAACCAGTAGTGTAACAGAAGATATATTCTGCTCGTACAACATAGCGAGAAAAGAAGAGAATATTAAACATAAAACCATTGATTTTTACATTATGGATGTCCCGTTTGACTTAAAACTGACAAGCTTCCCTAAGAGATTTAGAAAACAGCGGAGTAATTATTCAAGTGATCGTACATATCGAAATGATTTAATAAGGTGGTTATATGAGAATCAAAGCAAGGGAAGGCGGAATCACGACAAAAATCGCATATTTGTGGTTTGCAAACACGATAACGGTTTAAACTCTCGAAACAACTTACTACTAAAAAAAGATTTTGAACAAATTGACAAAAAGGTTAAATCGTTCCTTAATTACTCATATACCAAGTTAGAGCGGGGAGAGGATCCTTTTAATAAAGTCACCTTAAATAACGGAACAACAGTTTACTCAGAAGTCATTTTTATTTATTAAATACATACATACTTACATATGAAATTTACTTAACATACATACTTACATACGAAATTTACTTAACATACATACTTACATACGAAATTTACTTAACATACATACTTACATATGAAATTCACTTACATACATACTTACATACGAAATTTACTTAACATACATACTTACATATGAAATTCACTTACATACATACTTACATACGAAATTCAAATAGCAATATTCACTTAACAAATACCAAACAAAAACACATCTCAACTTAGCTAATATGAGATGTGTTTTTGTTTAATTTATTTTTTATTATCCTCTTTTTCCTTCTTTTCTTTCCCTTCTTGCTTCTTCATTGGGTCTTTGATTTCAACTAGTTGCAGTTCTGTCTTCGCAGGCAAAAACTTGCTCCTTGCACGTTTTATTTTAATTAGCCCAATGTCTTTTTGATAGTAATAATAACGTGTAACTTTTTTATCAACCTCTGTTACTTCAATGCAATTTTCAAACGTATCAAGCGGGGTTTTTACTTTTAGGTTTGTGTCGGACAATCTATATTTTTTCTTTCCCACTGTCCACGTTGTTCCTTCAACAAGCGGGTATGGAATAATTTTGTTCATTTCATCTTTTTGAATGAATGAAGTAGCGTCAATATCTCCTACAGAGTCAGAGGAGGAAAGATAGTATATACCATCAGATTCTTGGGAATAAATTCGAACACCGTTTTGTTTAGAAAATGATTGAACCTTATTACCATCAAAATTTTGAAACTCTTGTTGAATATAACCATCTTTTTTACCAACTTCGTATGTATAAATCAATTTCTTATCCGGAGCAAAGGCTATTTTAGGTGTTTCAATTTTCTTTGTCGAAGCAATGACCGGTTCTTTTTGTACCGCACTCTCTAAATTATACTTTTGATATTTCTTTGACTTTAATAGCAAATCAGATTCTACAACAACCTCGTCATCTATATTCGCCTCAAACTCTACTTCCCAACTAACTTTTTCTTTTCTTAATATTTGTTTTCTATCTCTTTGATCAATAATTTCCTTCTCCAGTACCGTTCCATCTTTTTTAAGCAACTTGATTGAGAACAGTTGACCGTTGTTTGTCACAAGAGGAATAGGATCATTGGTCTTGTTTTCCATCGCAATTGTTACTTTTACTTTATTACCTTCCGTGTGAACATCTAGATCATAATTAACGTCATATTTTTTAACTTCCGCATCGGCTTTAACAGAAGGTATACTAACGTGCTGCTCACCGACCTGACAACCAGAAATAAGAAGAAGGCTACTAGCTAAACTCCCAATTAATATTTTTTTCACGATAAACACTCCATTTTTTGTACTTGTTTCCTTTACTTTTAAGTTCAAATCATTATGACAGTGACTAGAAAAAAACTAAAAGAAAGGGTGATGAATTTGAGATTGTACGTTTCTAACACAAAGGATCAAATGATTTTCTTAGTATTTGATTTCCTTGCTTCAGTTTTACTGGAGAAAGAAGTAAAACTCATTTTTAACGGAACTCCTTACGATGGAGTAATCACTAAAATTACTTTAGACGAAGATGAGTTTGAATGGATTGAATTCAAAGTCAATGAAGAAACAGTTCGTTTTCCTTTTTTAGAAGACTCAAAAGTACGATTAGACAAAGGACTATTTTACTTTGAGACAAAATCCAATACGATTCTTATTTATGTTTAGGCGCTAATACATAGCGCCTTTTATAATGGCTTATGAACTTTTATTAGACTCTATCTCATATACCGCTTAAATGACTATTTCTAAAAAAAGGGTTTATTCCTTGATAAGATAATGCGACTAATGTAGGTTCAGAAGAGCTATTAATATTATGAACTTTTGTAAATTCCTTTTTAAACAGGCAAGAACTCTTTTATATGAAAGGGGGATAACTATGCATAAGAAATTAATCTTTGCCGGGAGTGCCTTACTTATCGTATTACCTTTACAGGTCAAAGCTGAACCTCAAGTAACGCCAACTCCAATAGAATCAACCACTCCTCAAACAACCGAACCAACACCAGCCTCTCCAATTACAAAAACCGAACCAACCCAAGATAACAAAAACACTACCGAACCTGCTGCATCACCACAACCCAACAACACAGATATACAAAAAGAAATTGACTCTGAGCAAGAACAGAAAAAATTAGAAGCAGAAAAAAAGGTAGATGCATTAAAAGAGGATCTAAAAAAGAGCGAAGATAATAAGACAGTCATTAAACAACAAATAAGCGAAATTAGTAAGTATATAGACGAAACAGAAAAAACAATCACAGATATACAAAGTAAAATAAATGAAACTCAAGCCAAAATTGTTAGCACAGAAAACAATATATTGTCATTAACAAAGAGTTTAGGTGAGACACAAAAAGATATTGTTATTAAAACAGCGGAGCTAAACGAACAAAAAAAGAAACTAGGTGAAACAATATCTTTTATGTACCAAAATAGAGATTTTGGATTCTTTCAGTTTTTCTTCCAAACGGAAAATTTACAGGATCTTATAAACGCCCACGAATTTATCAATATCATCGCTGATGAAAACGAAAAGATATATAAGGCTATTAAAAAACAAGAAAGAGCCTTAAAAACACAACAAAAAAAGTTAGAAAATAATAAAAAGAAAGTAGAAGATGAAAAGAATGCTCTTTTAACTCTGAAAAAACAACAAGAAATACAAAAAGCTCAACAGGATGCCATTCTAAACACCCACAAAGAACACGAAACAGAAATGTCTAACAAACTAATTGAAGAAGAAAACCAATCTAAACAAATTATGGCAGAGATAAATAAAGTTTTGGAAGAAGCGAAGCCAAATACGGGAACAGAAAATATCCCTTTAAACCCTAACCAAGTTCTTACAAGCCCAATGAAAGCAGGAACATATACAATATCGTCAGTTTTTGGTTACAGGGTGCACCCTGTACTGGGAAGAACTCTTGCTCATAATGGAATTGATATGGCAGCACCTTTGGGAACACCTATATATAGCGCTGGAACAGGCACTGTTCTTTTCTCAGGTCCCGCTTCCGGTTTTGGTAATTGGATTGTTATTCAACACGATAACGGGCTCTTTAGTATATACGGCCATATGAGTAGTGAAACTCTTTATGTTAAGCAGGGGCAAAGAGTACAACAAGGTCAACTAATATCAGCAGTCGGAAATCAAGGACGTTCAACAGGACCGCATTTGCATTTTTCTATCGCAAATGCTTATAACGGTTCATCATTCTCCTATATAGATCCACTAACTGCACTTAAATAATAAGCGAAAAGTTGTATAACTTTTTGCTTATTATTTTTAAAATCACTAAAAAAAAATATTGCTACAAAAAAATATTTTTAAAATTTTTTTAACTCTGAGTGGCATTAATTTCTTTTTTGTGTTTATAATGGGTTTATTAAAAAATACATAAAAAACAATTTATATATGAAAATAGACTCAAGGAGAGGTAAAAAATGGAAAATAAAACTATTTTTGATACGGAAAAATCTACAGTTCAACAAGAACAAAAAAATAAACCTATTATTCTATTAGATATTGACGATACCATTGCAGCTTTTGGACCGTTTTATTGGAATTTACATAACACAGTGTTTGACGATAACGTTAATTACTTTGATGTAATTGACTGGGATCTTGATAAATTTTCGAAACGTGGCCCAGATGCTTATAAATTATTTAAGTACCCTGGATTATTTAGAAACTTACCGCCTATGCCCTATGCGAAGGAATTTGTAGAGAAGTTACGTGAAAAGGGCGAGGTAATTGTAGTGAGCGATTCACCATCTGGAACAAGCTATAAAGAGACAGTAAATCTTGATTGTATTAATAAGGATCATAAGATTGAATTCCCACATTCCAATCCAGCTGATGATAAAAGAGAGTGGTTAAAAGAACACTTTAACTTTAAAAAAGAAGATATCATCTTTACTAGCCGCAAAGAGCTTGTAATGGGTGACATCTTAATTGATGATAAACCAGCTACATATGAAAAATTTAAAAAACTTAATAGAAACATCATCTTAATGGATGCCCCATATAATCAACATATTCAAACAAATTGGAGAGCAAAAGACTTAAACCAAGCAATTGAAATGGTTTACGCAATGCTTGAAGAAATGGACGAATTAGCTTCTTGATCTATACAAGCTACCTTTTAAGAGTTTTAGATTACATACACTAAAAGCCACGCTAACTCAGCGTGGCTTTTTTAATTCATTTTCTTCAATAAACGTTCCATTATTTTATTTTTAGTATCATCTTCATCAAATCCTGTTATTGCAGCCATAATAGGAATTTCATTTTCAGATACTGCTTTTCTAATTAAACGCGATAAATATTTTTGAGCATTTTCTTCATTGGTTCCATTTAACAAAATAACATAGATATTGTTATCAAGTTGTGCCAGTAAATCTGTAGAGCGATAATTTGCCGCTAGAATTGAATTGAGCAGAGCTATTGTATGACTTTGTGGGTTAATTGCTTTAATCATCAATAAGGAAAAAGGGTATCCAAACCGTTTACTTTTAGCTATTTCCAACTCTAAGTGACTTAAAAAAATGCCTTCATCATAAATTTTCATTATGATTTTCACCTCCAAATTACCGGCAGTATAATTTCTTTTAAACGTTTGGCAAGACATTTTTCTAATTAGCACTACTCTAGCCGTTTAACTGTTTTCTTTCTCTACGCCTTTACTTGACTTTTATTCTTAACTAAATATGGTGTCCATAGTTTCTTAGCTGATAGAGGAGTGTATATCCTTGGACTTTAAAGTATTATTTGTTCACCCATTAGAAAGCGGTCTTAAAGCATACGTAAAAGTAGACGAGAAAATTTATTATATTACTTTTCAAACAAAGAAAAGTAGCGCTGAATTTACAGTGTATAGCGAAAGTGAAAAAGATAAGTTGTTAAAACACAGCAAACTTAGACAAGAATTATTAAGTAAATTTATGTTGTTTTTAAAACAGCATAAAGAAGATATTAAAGTTGGAATATATATTGATGAAAGTCCAGAAGCATTTAATAAAATATTCAAGTTAAACAAATTAAAAAAGATGAGTAGCGGTAGTCTAGATGCAGAATTTTCTATACTTGATGATCAATACGCCATTACCAACTTAATTGTAATGCGAAGAAAAAATAATATATTTATTGATGATAGTAGAGCACACTTTAAGCATATTAACGAAAACTGCTTCTGTGAAAATATTAAACATAATCACGGTATTGATAATTTTGAACATTGCTTAGTTCTTATAGAGCACCAAGATACAATCCTAAAATGGATCCAAGGACAATATAAGAATAAATATATTACCAATAACGCCTCTAATATTATTCAATTTCCAACTAATTAAAGAACCGAGCATATAGTATGCTGGTTTTTTTGTTGAAAACCACACTAAATTAGCAAACTTAACAAAAAATAAAATAAATTTTTATCTAAAATTATTTTTGAATTATATTATCGTTTTATCTTTTTTCATTTATACTTTCTTATATAACTTCAAGGGGGATAACGTAAAATGAAAAAATGGCTAATTTCTTTTTTAATGACAGCGTTAGTTTTAGCAGGGTGTGCGGAATCGCCAAGTTCTTCATCAACTAACGACACAAATAACACAGCAAAGACAGAAGATGTCTCTAAGGAACAACCTCAGAAAGAGGAAGGCAGCAAGGTAGCTAATTCTACTAATAATGGTTCTAACGAAAAAACACAAGAAAAAACAAACAAAGATGAATCCCGAACTACTCAAGATAAGGCAACCACAAACGATCAGGAAACTACTAAAACTAATGTAACTAATTCGCCAACTACTTCAAACAAAGTATCAAATTACCCAACATTTGAAACAAGCGTTACGAGAGTTGTAGACGGAGACACGTTTCACACTCTAATAAATAACAAAGATGAAAAAGTTAGGTTAATACTCACCGATACCCCGGAAGTAGTAAGCCCAAAAATCCAAGGGAAGCAACCTTGGGGAGCAGAAGCATCAGCTTATACGAAAAGTGTTTTAAAACCAGGCACAAAAGTCACTCTCGAATTAGATGTTCAGGAAAGAGATCCTTATGGCCGTATACTTGCATATGTGTACGTAAACGGGAAAATGCTTAACGAGACGCTTATAGAAAAAGGTTTAGCAAGAGTAGCTGTTTTCCCTCCTAACACAAGATATGTAGACGAATTTAGAGAAATTCAAGACAAAGCAAAGCATCAAAGGTTAGGTGTCTGGTCAATTGATGGATATGTTGGCGAGAAAGGCTTTAATTCAAATCCTCAAAGTTCGACAAACTCTAGTCAAAGTAACAGTTCAAAAAACTCTACTTCATCTAGCACAAATAGTAACTCTAGTGGCAGCTCTAACACAGGGTCAACCACTTCCGCTACCCAACCGTTTCAAAATAATCCCGCAGACGATGTAGAAACCAATACATCTTGTAAAAACAAGATTAAAGGAAACGCCAATAGTAAAATTTATCACGTCCCTGGAGGCTCATATTACGATAAAACCGTGGATAATATAGTATGGTTCTGTACAGAACAGGATGCACAAAATCAGGGTTACCGTAGATCACAACGTTAATATACGAAAAAGAAGAGTTAAAGTATTAACTCTTCTTTTTTTGTTGCAATAAAGCCTTCTTACAAAGAGTTTAAAACATTCTCTTTTTTAGATATTCTCTTGATTGTTTTGACTTTTCATTATAATTCTGATAGTTTTATTAAAATTTTCGAGGGGAGGATTAGAACTATGTTTTCAATAGAAGAAGTCGGACTGGATTATTACATCCCCGTTTCTTGTCAGGAAAAATATAAAGAAATTGCTTACAGCACTTTACCATTAGAAGAAAAAATTGTTCAATTATTAACAATTAATCCTCAGTTTATGGTAAAGTCAGCAACCATCAGTGATGAAGAAAACTATAAAAAACTTAAGTATAATAGTTCGGTAAAATTAATTAGAGAGAAGATATCTCTAAAGAAACAATTAGAATTTTTTTCTTTATCTTTAAATGTTAAACCTCACATAAAAGAGATTACAAATGGACTTATTTATCCAGACGTGGCAGACTTTTTAACGTTATTGCATCTAAACATTGTCTTTAAATATATCAACGAAATTTATGCCCCAGGCGCATCACTTCGCATCGGAAGCCAATTTAATTACTTCAGGAAGTTTTCACGAATATCCCAAAAAGCTGCTAAGCAAATGCATAACATTTCTTTAAAGTTCAATAGCATAGCGGAAGATCTAGTAGGAACTACTAATTTAATAGATATATTTGATGTGTATGAAGCAGTAGAACCTTTTAAAAAAGAGTTCTACCTAAAAGTAGAAGGAGCAAAATTTGACTTCCTACAAGCAGAAGGAAGTATGAACCAAATTCGAAAAAGTGCCGAGTACTATATGAATTACGTAGTAGATCCTGATTATTTTCCAAACAAAGAAGCGGCTTGGAACTTTTGTATGTATCACGTTCTAGATTCTACTGCTTATAAAACTGCTGTTGTTTCAATGTTTGATACGTCACACGGATTATTTGAACGTTTTAGTGAATTAATCCAAGTAGAAACCAGATTCCAAAGTGGATCAAACGTAAAAGAACATCAAAATAGCATTTATATCGCATTCTTGCCTGGAGCTAGCACTTTTTCATTTAATCGTTTAACTTTAAGAAAGAGTAGCGGTTTATGGGAACTGACTACATACAAACAAATTACAAAAGCCAAAGCGAAAGAAAAGTTTATCAAACAACTTTCTCATCCATTTTTCTTTGAGGAAAATTCTAATGGCTAAAGTTTATAAAGCTCATAATCCACTACGAGTCGAGACCTATAGATACGTAATAATTATTTCGGCCCTCTGGTTAATCTCATTTTTTATCTTTGTTCTTATGGATGTTTTAGAGATTATGCAGTACTTTGGTTATGGCTACCTATGTTTTGTTTGTTTAATGTCTGGATATTTAGGTAGAAAGGTAAGAATCAATCTTAATGGCTTAACTGGTGAAGGCCGAGCTCTTAAGATAGTTAAAAACTTGCCACCGGATTACACTATATTTTCAAACGTGACCTTATCTTATGAGGAACAAGAGAGTGAAACAGATTTAATTATAGTTGGTAGAAAAGGCGTATTTCTCATAGAAGTAAAAAACCATAATGGAGTAATTACCGGCAAGCCTGACGATAAACGTTGGGTACAATTTAAGGAAACAAAATTAGGCGGAAAGTATGCTAATCCTTTTTACAATCCTACTAAACAAGTTAAAACACACGTATATCGCTTATCTGGTGTTTTAAAGGAAGTTGGGTATTCTTATTGGATACAGGGGATGGTTTACTTTGTTAACCCACTTGTAGAGGTTAAAGCCTATTCTAATCAAATACCTGTCTTAACTTTAGATAAGTCATTTAAATCTTTTCTAGATGAGTATGAACCTAAGAGGGAAGTAACTAAAACGGAACAACAGCTAATAATTTCTTCTATAAGAAAGCAAATTGCTGATGAAAAACAAAGAATTAAAATTAAACAACATATCGAAAAATAGAAAACAAAAAGCCTTGCCACTATTAATTAGCGGCAAGGCTTTTTGTTTAATCATAATGTAAGTTAAATTTCTTATTCTGATAAAAAGTCATTAATTTCTCTTTTCATTTGATCTAACTTAGCTTTAATATGTGGTTTTTTAATTCTATAGTTTTTTTCATATTTACATAAATCACAAGAACAACTCAACTTCGCTTTAGATAACTTACCAGGATAATCAATCCAAGAATGGTCGCCATCCTCTTCAATATCCCAGTTCCATACATTCATTAAAATATTAAGTTTGTGCTTAATAACACGATTGCGTTGATGTCGATAATACGAACGTGAACGTTTTTTCATATGTGAAGCCTCCCTTGAGTAGCGTACCCGCTGCAGGGAGCCTCAAGGAAAAAATTGTCCCCCTACAGGCAAGTACTAAGAAGGTTCACAATGTAAAGTTTATTCATTCTCTTCACCTCTTAAAATAACGTTGTCATTATACACATTTTTGTTTAACATACGCAATTATTTAGATTTTGTTAATTGGCTAATTGCCTTTTCAATACGAGCTGTTCTAATCCAACCATATATACTTAATCCAGTGGAAGCAATAAATATTAAATAAACAGTATAGTGGTAAAAAGGGATATTAAAATAGGAACCAAACGTCAGTTTGCAGACTAAAGCCCACCATAACACACCAACTAGTCCCAGTAACATAAGGAGTTTTTGCGTAGTTTTCTTTACTTGAAATAACAATTTCCATCACCTATCCTTTAAATTTTCAGTAGAAAGATTCTTTACATTCTATAAACTTTTTTAAAAAATTTTTATAAAACCTTAATAAAAGCCTGAAATATCAAGGGTTTTACTGTAACCGTTTTCTTCGTTGAAAAAAAAGGGTTTTTTGCTTGCAAAAGCAATAAATATATGAACAATAAAAACAACTAAGGAGGGATGTAGATTGCTAATTAAGTTACTTTCTAAAAATCAAAGAATTATGTTTGAGGATAAACCTATTACTTGGGTTGAATCTATTAAAAAAGTCTCTGAGCCGCTTTTGAATGAAAGCGCAATCAAAGAGAGCTATGTACAAAAAATGATCGACAATGTAAATGATTTAGGTCCTTATATTGTTATTGCACCAAAAATTGCTCTTGCTCACGCAAGACCGGAGGAT
>Ga0268252_1001449_pt1 | contig 13399 bp, 16 predicted proteins | sample AgamicMgSfrz_FD_200244 | JGI IMG/M metagenome (GOLD analysis project Ga0268252, IMG submission 200244) | Agave microbial communities from Guanajuato, Mexico - Mg.Sf.rz (v2) (version 3) | ecosystem: Host-associated > Plants > Phyllosphere > Phylloplane/Leaf | place: Guanajuato, Mexico | collected... | reverse complement strand
ACATATAAGTTAGGTGATTTTGTAGAGTACACGCAAGATCAAGTTATGAATCTTAATTAATAAAACCATAAAGTTTGGAGGTGATTATATGTATCGAGCAGGAAACTCGGTTGAACAAGTCTTTGGGGGTACAGTCATTAAACAAGGAGACCGTACTCCTTTAGGTTTTAACTTTCGTACTGAAAACGGAGAACTTGTTTCTTTAACAGGAGCTACAGTTCAGGTGAAAATTGCTAGCGATAAAGGCGTTGTCTTAGAAAAGCAAGCAACCATATCAGACGAATATACAGTCCAGTTCGCAATAGGTTCTCAAGATATTACTGGTGCAGGAGATATGCGAATTGAGTTTACTGTGACGTATCCAGGCGGAACGATAGAAAAATTCCCTTCAGATGATTGGCAACGAATACGAATCACTCCCACGTTAGAAGACGTTGAAAAATACGGAGTTGGCTACATTACTTTTGAAAAACTCACTGATGAGTTCCAAAATCAATTCGACGAATTCACAGGTGGTGTTGATCAACAAATTGATTACCAAAAACAGCGTGTAGACAACCTTATCAAATCTACACCTCAACCAAGCGAAGTGATAGACGCTCGTTTTGATGAAAGTGGAAATAGTTTTACCAATTTAAAAGAACATTTAGATGATAAAGGTAATAAGATTAACATTTTATCTGAAAATGGTATACATGTGGAATCATTTAAAATAATCGCGCCAGAGTCTAATGATTCAGCTCGTTTTCAAAGGGCTGTAAATAAAGCTAATACAAGTGGAACCCGTATCGTTATATTAAAAAACAATAAAACGTATAACGTACCAACTAAAATAACTTCCTATGATGATTTAATCTTTATAGGTTTTCAATCTAAAATTGCCGGTGGTGGAGCAACCAAATTCATGGATGCCATGAATAGAAATTTATTTATTGGAATTAATTTTGATGGGTACAATTTCGTTGTTCAAGCAGATGGTAAAGAGAAGGTTTCATTTGAACGCTGTAAATTTACGAACATAGGAATTGCTGCAGTTTATTATTATGGTGCAAAAAACTCTTATGTGACTAACTGCGAATTCAACAATATAACAAAAAGTAGCATCGTTGTTGACAATGATGGCGATAATATTTGGATTATGAATAGTACATTCGATAATCCTTCTGAATTCGGTGGATATGCTGTGGAACAGAATGACTGTGCTCATGTAAATGTATTGAGTGGTACCCGTGTCTTTGTTTTTAACAACCCTAAAATCAAAAACAACGGCGGGCAGGGGATTTTATTTGGTTACAATTCATCGCTTGGTAAAGGAGCAAGACATTGCAAGGCTATTGGTAATTATTGCGAAGGGAACGGGCAAGAAGGAATTACATCATTTGGGGGATCTAATAAAGTAGCTTACCAAAATACTATAGCGCTTAATACATCTAAAAATAATCGGTTCCATCAAATTGAGATTTGGCAATCTGACGATAATACAGTCACTGGAAACACAGTTGATGAAAGTAATACTTATGGCAGTATGGGAGCTTTAACTTTATATAACACTAAAGGGACCATAGCATCTGATAATAAGGTTTTAAATGCTTCTAACAATGGCGTTGCTATTTTAGCTGGATCGGATAGATTAGTCGTTAAAAATACGACTATTAAAGGGACAAATGGAAAAAACGATACATCAACAGCAACAAAAGGACATGGGATTTTGTTGGATTCTAATGGAGTTGCTCAACCAACTAATATCTTGCTCAAAGATGTGATTATCGAATCGATTGATACAGTTAAAACATCGAGCAATAATAAATTTGGTGTGTATTCTACATCAAATTCATTACAAGGCAACACTATCAAAGATATTAATACCACTGGATACGCAAACAACGTCCATTTATTTGCTAAAAACACAACGAAACATATGAGTAGTACTAAACCTTCTACTGTAACGGGATACGATACTTATGTCGAAAATATAGGGGCTCTTGCAGAAGCAGGAACAACAGGCAGTAAATATGTTGTGCGGGGATGGCTTCAAGTTGGTGGAGTATTTGTGGACGATCGTATGATAACAGGTAACTAATGATAAGGGAGAGGTATCTCAATAGCCTGAAAAACATTTTTTGTTTGATATGTTAAAGTTTCTCTTTTTATTTAGTTCTAAAGTATGTAGAATTAAAAAAGAATAAATAAGAAGGGGACTTTATTGATGTCTAGTGAGATACTTCAAGATAAACGAGCACTATTTTATAAGAACAGTATAAAGATAAATTATGCATTTATCTTTGTAATTGCCCTTTTTCTAATTAATGATACGGTGCGTAGTGCAATTTATTATAAATTTGGATGGGGTAATTTACTCTTTGTATTGTTTAGTATACCTTTTGTAATTAAAAAGGTATTTATTAAAGGAAACTTTCGCCCTGTTATGTTATACGTAACTTTTTCTTTTTCTTTATTTCTTCTATTAGGAATGCTTTTGTGGCATCGCGGGGCTACCTATGGGTTTATGACAATATCGAATTTGTTACTTCCTCTTTTATTGCTCTGTATTACGATCGATAAAGAAGATGCTATTCACGCTTTAAGAACTTTACTCAGAATCTTAAACGTAGTAATGGTAATTGTTTTGTTATTAGGGGTTATTGATTATCTTACACACGGAGCAATTCAATTATTATTAGCTAGGACGTTGTTTAGCAGCTTCGACTTAGGTACTTTAATCGTTACAGAACATAACTATGGTATTTACCGGTATTATTCTATTTTAGGGCATCCTCTTACAACGGCTAAATATTTTTTAATATTCTTTATTATGAATAATATTTATGCAAAGCATGACAAGTATCTAATAAATAATTATTTAGTCACTTTAATTACACTCTTTGGCCTAATATTAAGTGGAAGTAAAACAGCATTGGTGTTGGGGTTAGTTTTATTTATCTTTTTTAATGCTAAAAAAAATAATAAGTGGCTATATGTTTTTATCTTAGCAATAGCCATGGTTGTTTTCCTGCAGAGTTCTTTATTCCAAGATAACTTAAAGCAGAGATTCGTCCAAGGTGCTCAGGAAGGGGATTTAACTTCTGGAAGAAATACATTGTTAGAGTTGCTTATAGAAAAAGATGGTGAATTGCCTAAACTACTTGTGGGAGGCGGTTCTGATTATTCTAGAGAAGTTGCTGAAAACTTAAATGGCAACATTCACAACTTTGAATATCCAGCAATTATGCTAGCTTATGATTATGGCATTGTAGGAATGCTATTAATATACTTTTGCTTATTTTTATATCCTATGGCTCAATTTTTAATTCAAAAAAGATTTTATGTGTTTTTTATATTTTTAATTTTAGCGATAATGCTTAATACGAATAATGGATTAGCTAGTTTGGGATCTGACACATTATCATCATTTTGTTTTCTAATATTTATCTTAATGAATTTACCTGGAGAAAAAGCTAGGGAAAAAGATACAAAGAAAAAAGTAAGAAAAAGAATTAGGTTAACTTGGTAAAGGGAAAATATGTTATTGAGTCTTATATTCTTGATATATGGAGCTGACTAATGAAAAAAGCTGTAATTGTGGTAAGTATATTAATTTTAGTTTATTTCATGTTTGTCAGTAACGATAATCATAAAAATAAACCATCTAATGTGATTAATAAACGTAGTGTGGTTAATAAATCTATTCATAAGGGAATAGCAATGACATTGTATGATTCAACTAATAATGATCAATGGTTTGATGAAACTTTTCCTAAAATCAAGAATATGGGAGCAGAATTGCAAGTTGTTACAGGAGTTCATGTTAAAGATCTAAAAGACTCAGTACCCGTAAACGATCCCAATGTAGATGAGAAATTAAATAGGTTATTTAAGAAAAGTAAAGAATATGGTGTAAAGATTAGTATGCTTAAACCACATCTTATGTCTCCAGAACTTGGAGATTCTTTTGATCGAGGATCCTATATGCCAGCTGATATTAATTTGTTTTTTTCCCAGTGGAAGAATATCATTTTGTATTATGCTAAAGTTAGTGAAGAGAATCATGTTTCTTTTTTAAGCATTACTTGTGAAACAACAGCATTAACTCAAAATACGTATGTACCTTATTGGCAAGAAATAATAAATGAGGTTAGAGAGAAGTATCCTGCAGTGAAAATTACTATGGCGTTTAAGAAAGAAGAATTAGATAGAGAACTAGCCTATCATGAAAAGAAGTTAATAAGTGTAAGTCCTTTTTTAGATGAGATTTCTTTAAATATGTATCCAAAAGTAAAGAGAGAGTATGTACACAAGAAAAGGATATTTCCTACTGATGATATATTTGTTATTAATTCTGAACAATATGGTTTTATTGAGGGGATAAGGAAGGCTCATCGATATTTTAAAAAGGATATATTAATTACAGAAACTGGATCAACTTATAGGTCAGATTCTTCAAAAGATTACTTAAACCCCATTGTTTTGGATACAACTAAACCTCATGACTATATTGATCAACAATATTGGCTTCAAATTGTAGTAAGTGTTTTACTACAAATGAAAGAAATTAAAGGAATCTATGTGTGGAATGTGAATTCGCCATTTCAGATTCTAGATGCTCCCTCTGCAAAAGTATTAAAGAAATTATACAGAGAATAAATTTAATATAATACATTAAAAAAGAGGCTCAGATTTAATAGAAAAATTAAATTTGAGCCTCTTTTTTTAATTGGTTAATGACTTTTCAGTAGTAGATTACATCGGCTTTATGCTTTTTGTCAGTCGAGGTTATCGCAGGAATACCAACAGCTATTGATTTTGGTGGGACGTTAGATAAAACTACAGCATTAGCTCCAATTTTGGAATAATCTCCGACCTTAATATTACCAATTATTTTGGCCCCAGCTCCTATGAAAACCCGATTACCAACAACCGGAGGGCCATATTTATCGCTTCCAACATCAATTGGATTTACTCCAATAGTCACTTGGTGAAAAATGGTAGTGTTGTCTCCAATTATTGCTTTTGAGCTGATTACTATACCGTTACCACCATGAGGAAGATATAATCCTTTACCTATTTTAGTTTGAGCCGGTATTTCTGCATTGTTAATTATTTTAACGACAAAAATATCTAGAAGTTTATAAATAGCCCAAAATAATTGCTTAATTCCAGGGAGTTTAAGCTGATAATATGTCCAATTGCCGAACCTATAGACTATCAAAAGTGCAATCGTTGTAAGTCCTGAGTTGATTCTAAAATCTTCTTTTAATTTATTCATTTTTATCTACTGCCTTCTTCTTATATTTTGGAGTTAAATATAGCACATTTTTCCTATTTAGATAAGTGGTTTTGTACAATATATCTTCAGTAAGACTTGAAGCGTTAATTTAAACATTTACATTAAATTCACAATAAATTAAGGATGTATTCATATTGTCTTAACATAAACTCCTTACTCTTAATTTGAATTTACTTATATTAATTCTCATTAACGAAAAGAGGGTTTTCATGTTAAAGAAGTTACTTGATTTGTTCGCAAGTGAATCAGGTGTTCCAGAATTCAAAAAAGTGGATACACCTTATGAAGAAGGATTTCTTGAATCAACTATTGATGAAGCGTTTTTGATAGATGAATATTAAATAATTGAATTGCATTGTGTAAGAATATAGGCATGAATCTTTAAATCTAAAAAATTTACAATAATAAACTCCCGATATATAATATTGTAACAAATGTTAAATTTATCAAAAGGGGTTATATTTCATGACAAAAGATAAAGTTATAGAATTGGCAACGGAAGAAACTCGTAAAGCCTTTCCAAATTTAGAAACAAGTAATCCCTCCTATTTTTCAGGAGTAGTTCAACAGGTAACTAACACTATCGTAAACGATTATGCATTGAATGCACTTGGCTCTGAAGAAAAGGTTAGAGAGCTTATGGCACTTGATTTAGAGAATTTAAAAGAAGCTTTAAATTAAATAATATATATTTTTCGAGAGAGGGCATTTAAGCTCTCTTTTTTTATTTTGCAAAAGGGGTGAGGGGGATGTCACAAACTGTGGAGGGACAACCAATGGAAGCACCACAAAATATTGTAACTGAATTGAAAGCGAAAATAGAATCGATAAGCGTTAGGCTTTACGCAGTTGAAAGAAAATCAGACTTACAAGATCAACAAATTTTTATGTTAAATGAAAAATTAAGCAAAATCGAAGATAACACCACATGGATTAAAAGAACTATTATGGGTGGAATTATTACAGCGATTTGTACCGGAGTAATTGGTGGTGCAATCGCTATTTTTTATACCGTTTTACAACAATAGGAGGGTGACGGATGAATAAAGACATCGCTAAACAAATCACAGGATTTCTGACAGCGTTATTCCTGTTTCTAGGCACAATCAATGTAAAGTTTGAATGGTTTACTCTAGACAGTATCAACGCGCTTGAGGTGGTCATTGTCGCAGCTATTCCGTTAGCTTATACATTCTACGTTATTTATAAAAACCATTTCGGCTTCACGAAGAAAGCTAAGGAACAAAATAAAGTCTTAAAACAAAAAGATTTAAAATGAGTCACTCTTCGGGGTGACTTTTATATTTAAAGGAGGATTTGTATGGGTAAATTGAAAAAAAGCGGTGTTTGATTTAGCGCGATGGATTGCTTGCTCAATTAGTTCCTGTAAACAACACGGTTAACTACGGGCAAATTGGAATGATTGCTGATGCCATTCAATATACTTTCACATATTCAGGTACAGGGACATACTTACAGTTAATTTATCTAATAATACTGCAACTAGTACTTTAATTTCTTAATGATTAACTGTGGAAGCAAGTAATAAAATCCTGATAATTGATCAAAATGAAGTGAATAATAAAAAACTGTCTACTATTAGTAGACAGTTTTTTATTATTATAACCACCCATTCTTTTTATCTATATAAACAGTAATGGAAAATATAACTCATATAGTTATTAAGATTGTGGGTATTATCAAAAAGTCACCTTCTTTATAGATAATCTTTTATGTTAATATTGGTTTTGGTTACTTTTGCCGGGACTCCCACAACTAGGCAGTTGTCAGGAATGTCATTTACAACCACTGAATTCGCGCCGATAACAACGTTACTACCAATGGTAACTGATCCGATTAATTTCGCGCCTGTACCAATTAGAACATTGTCACCTATGATCGGAACTTCTTTTTTATGGTTAGTTCCACCCAAAGTGACACCACTCATAATAACGCAATTTTTTCCGATTTTCGATCTATAATGGATGACTGTTCCGATACCGTCATATCCAATTATGGTGTTCTCCCCAATTTCAGCGGTGTGCGGCACTTGGCATCCGTAGATTATTCGGTTTAGTTTTGAAAGAACAGAGGGTACAACAGGGACTTTTTTTCGATGTAAAGAACTTGCGATTTTGTAAATCTTGTAAGCACTCATTAAATAACACTCCTTAATTCAATTAATTATATATTACCAAATAAATTGAAGAAAAAGGAATGTTGTTTAAAATAATAGTAATATTGTACTCAGGTTATAAGAATCAATACGGTATTACCGAGAAAGCGAAGGAACAAAAGGAATTCTTAAAACAAAAAGGATTAAAAAAAGTCATCTTTCAAGATGGCTTTTTTGTATTCCTAAAAACTGAAAGGAAGATGGATATGTACGAATTTCAAAAGCTACCGCAGTTAGTTGATAAAAGAGGGAAATTAGTTCATAACGGTTGGTATGGTAAAAGAAAGAATGGTGTAAATTCAATTACTACTCGTGTATGGCATCATTCATTAACTAAATTATCTGCAGGTGGATCTAAGATTGAATCATTCGCTGATTTTCATGTTCGTACAAATGAATGGCCAGAAATTGCATATCATCTAATCATTGATCCTAAGCACGTTGTAAACGGAAAAGCTACTATTTATTATTGCGTAGACATTGCTAAACGAAGCTATCACGTAGGAAACAGCAATACAATTGGTCTTGGCATCTGCGTTATTGGCGATTATCGCACAGATAAGCTTACTGAGCCTACAATTCACTCAATTATTGATTTACACAAGGCATTGATTACTGATGGAATTGGCAAATATGATAAAGCGCATAATGAAATGCCAGGTTATTCATGGAAAGCTTGCTGTGTATTTGACTATAATAAAGCATTTAAGGATGTATTAGAGGATATGCTGCCGAAACCTACACAGCCGGCACCAGTGCCAGGACTATATACTATACAAGAAGGAGACACTTTTTGGAGTATCGCTTTAAAAGATGGAAAAGAAGGTATTACTGTAGAGGACTTAATTGCTGCTAATCCTGATGTGAAACCTAGCGAACTAAAGGTAGGTCAAACAATTAAATTCGGTAGAGCTCAAAACACATATACACCGACACCAGACACGCCTAAAAAAGACCAGTCAGAATATAAATACCCTCTTCCTTCAGGGGTACTTAAGGTAGGTTCAACGGATAAGGGGGCAATTAAACAGCTTCAGGAGGCTTTAAATGCTGTGTACTTTAAGTGTGGTGCAGCAGATGGAATCTATGGAGCTAAAACAAAAGATGCTGTAACACGCTTCCAAAAAGTTTACTTGCCGTATGAGGTTGATGGAACATACGGTTCGAACACAAAAACTAAGCTTCAAGCTGTTTTAAAATCTAAAGGGTATTAATAAATAAAAACTCCCTGCAGTTATTCAACGGCAGGGGATTCTTTTTCTCCTGGATGTGGCTTTACATATTTTAAGAAATTTGTATCCGTTCTTAGAGCAAACATTTTAGCATCGATTAAATTTAATAAATTGTCACCTTGCTCTATCTTTTGGAAATCGGATTTATCAAAAGGTAAGATGAAAATTTTTTTATTTTCTTCACTTCCTAGATATAACTTTTTAGTTAATCCTATAGCATCATTCCAACCCTTTCCCGATAAACCATAATAGGAGAATAATAAACCTATTTTAGTATCAACATATGTCATCAAAGAGGAGAATTTCCCCACCCAAGAAACGCTTACTGGCTTTTGGTAGTTCTTGCATTCAGACAGAAGGATGTCTTCTTTGAATTTTATGTAGCCTTTATTTTTAAACCGGTGTCCTTTAGTATTTAATCTAACAAGCTGATCAAGTTCGTTAGAAGATGTATGAACATTTTCATAGACATCAAATATAGCAGAACTTTTTAAGAGAAAGGTCACTAAATCTTCTAGCGCATCGCCTTTTTCTTTGTTTGTAGCCTCAGCTCCTTTAATATGTAGCTTTTTTAAATGAGCAAATAAACTAGAATATTTTTCTTTTTCTGGAGCACTAAAGGATGTAATGATATGGTACATTGTTTCTTCTTCATCTAATTTTTGTAATACGTCCTCTTTTGAAAAATCTATTGGTGAAAATCCTTTACTCATATTTCTATCAACATCCTGTATACGATAATAGTATCTTCTAACGGATTAATTTCCTTTTCACATTCTTCACACAAAAGATCATCAGGAACCTCTTTTATAGTTCTATAAACTGCACCAGTATATTTATTGCATCCAGAACAATAAATTTCGAAATTTCTTTCTAAAACCCCCATGGATTCCAAAAGTTCGAGTAACTGATAGGCCTGTTTCATGTTGATGTTTAATTGTCTAATTAATGTTCCTGGATAAATAATATCGTCTTTATTATAAAGAGGAAGGATTTTTAAAAAGATGTCTATTCTTTTATTGTTCATCCCCAAAACTTGCGTCACATTTTCTTTTATTTTCAATAAGATATCTGGTGACATAGTTCATTCTCTCCATTTCTGTTTTATTATTAAAATAATATTGGAGGAGACTGTATTCTTTTTGCATATAGTTAAAACTAAACTTCACCTTTAAAGCTTTAGATTTAGATTCGTGTTTCCAAGATAAAGAAATCCAAGGCAAATCTGATGCTGATTCCGTTTCTAAAATGAAGTTATCCAGTAATTCTTTTATTTGGATATTTTGTTCAATAAGCTCCTCATTGATGGTCATAAGTTCTTTTATTTCACGACTGTGTATTGCCATTTCATTATAATTATCTAACTTTTCCGTAACCTGGGGGCTTGCTTCAAACAACTCTCTGTTAGATTTCAAGAGTTCCTTGAGCTCGCCAAGTAATGGAAGAACATCTTCATCGTTATCGCCTGTATCTAGCATTGCCTTTTTCTTTCCTTTTAAGTTCATTGCTTGGGCACTTACATAAACTTCTTCTTGCTCTAATCCAGAAATATATTCTATTGTTGGGTTTAAATCTATAGCTGTTATTTCCCACCCCAAGTTTTCCTCTATCCAATTTTCAATAGTTTCAATTTGTTTTGCATAGAAGTATTCATCATGACTTTTCAAAAAACCTTTAACTTGGTCAAATCTAATTTCTATTACATCGGCTTCCTTATAAAATATTACTAGTATAGGGTACTTTATAGTTCTTTTATTCATACCTTCTACAGGTAGAAATCCAGTTAACAGGCGACTAAATTTTAAAATAGTTGTATTTTCATCAATTTCGTACATTGTAGGGGTAATCATAGAGGCATTTTCTTTATATAAATTGTCTTTATCAAAGTCCTCATGATCAAATACCTTAATAAGTTTTCGTGCAATCAGTTGTTCTAGAGGTTTCTCGGGAAATCCATTTGTACTAAAAAGCGTAGCGTATTTATATGAATTTTCACATTCCATTTTTTCAATTCTCTTAACAATGGCAGGGCTTTGTTCGATGCAAACCCTAAATTGCTCGTCCTCTTCTACTGCCGTCAAATCAACAGCGTTGTCTTCACCAAGTAATTCTAATTGCTCGGTGAAATAGACGAGCCCATCTTTTTCAAGTTGTTTAATAATTTTTTGCTTGTAATATTTAGGATATGTTTCATCAATTGTTTGTATTAATACTTCTTCATATGTTGTTTCCATAATTAATACCCCTTTGTTTTTTTAGTAACGTGAATATCATATATTGAATCTATCTGAGAAAATAAATAATGTATATGGTTTCAGTAATTGTTGTAACTGTTCACTTTATTTTACCTAACGTTATCACCTTAATAAAGAATTAATTGGTTTATAAATTATATTTTTCCAGTAATTAATAATATTTATAAAGGAGTTCTTATGAAGGACAAATATGCAAATATCGATTTAAATAAAATTTATGATTACAAAGACTTACCAGATAAAATCGCTGGGCGGTGCGATTACTGCGGTAGTGTTAAATTCAAAAGCAGCGTAGGTGGCGGTAAGTTTCTACGCGAGTGTACGAATTGTGGTATGAAGAAGAATATTTAGTAAAAAAGGTAGAAAAGTTTTTTCTGTTTGAAGAGTATTTCCTATTTTTATTGAATCGGGATATTCACCCAAGAAAGTATATGGGTAAATGCATATGCTTTATTTGAATAAAAATAAATGGAGGTTACTCTAAATGAATTCAGAAGTACAACTTTTACCCGCAGTAAATCCTCAAGAAATTTATGCAAGTGATGCAGATGAAAGAATTAGACCATTTGGTGGATTTGGCGGTGGGTTTGGTAGACCGTTCGGTGGATTTGGCAGACCATTTGGAGGTTTCGGCAGACCGTTTGGCTTTGGACGTCCATTCGGTTTCGGCAGACCGTTTTTTGGCAGGCCCTTTTTCGGCAGACCATTTTTTGGTAGACCCTTTTTCGGTGCTCCATTTCTTACTGGATTAGCAGCTGGCTCATTACTTTATCCATATAGCTATGGGTATGGCTACCCATACTATTATGATCCATACTATTACGATCCGTATTATTCATATACAACTTATTATTATTAAGTATTGTTGCTCTGTATATAAGATACAGAGCAAATCTACATAACAGGTATTTACATTTTAAGTTGTGAAATGAAGAAGAATATCTAAAGCAGAATTGTGGACAGTTGTATTTCGCAAGAGTACACTTTATAACGATGGTTATTTTACTATCATCACTTTACTGTTTGACAATGTAATGTTGTCGAGACCCTTTGTTATCTCCCCTGATAGCAAACGATCCCCTTAGCAAATCCTTTTTTGTTTGATGACAGAAAAGGTGAAACCCCTGTCCGGTTGGATAGGGGTTTTTACATGCTCCAAAAATCTTCTCTTTTAACATCATGCCCCAATTTCTTCAAGGCTCTTTCTACTTTCACCCATGTTTCATAACGAGGACTATGATCTGGATCACTACACATATTTGAAATAGTACTACGTCCAACCTCTGAATTCTTCACAATTTCATTTTGCTTAATCCCTTTTTTATCTAACCATTTCCCAAATTTACTTCTTGTTTTTCCTAGTCCGAACATGCCTACACCTCATCAGTTTTTTTACAAATAGCTTTGTCCAAAAATCCATAATTTAAACTGCGGGAAAAAATATGGAATATCGGACATTCGGTACCTAATACCATTTAACATACGAAATATAATTCGTTTTGAAGGCGGCTATAAATTCGCTTTAAATATTCGTTTAGTGAGTGCGTAGTAGTTTTCGGGAGCAGTCTTTCAAAACGAATAAGAGAATCCCTTTATATTAATAGTTAAGAAGATATCCTCTAGTTCTTTTCATCAGGGACTATCTACTATGTAGATACTTTCGAAAGGTGGGGAAGGCGTGTGATTTTCGAAGTAGTTTCATCATCAGTTGTAGGAGGAATTTATTTAGCTGCAAAGATGAAGCAAAAAGGAAGCAGCAAAATGCAAGATCACGAGAAAATTATTTCTGTTGCAGATGCTTGTAATTTAAAACGAGGTGGAAGCTCAATTCGGCTCCATCGTAAGACAAAGGAGGAGAGGTTTACGGAATACGTGTACCAAATTCCCCATGGTTTATCTTTTAAGAAATTCGAAGAACATATCCATGAATTCGAAGATGGCTTGAACATAAAGAAGCGTGAACACATTTTCAATCCAAGAGGCATTAAAATGTTGTGGTCTTATTTGAAAAATGGTGAGTACAATCAGCAAACGTTTAGATCAGATTTGCACCATATGTTTTTTGATAAAAATGATATGGCCAAGAGAATTAAAATGAGCTTTGATGGTATGCTCCACTTTAAGGTGTTTGATAAATGGATACCAAGCAATATTGAGTTTGAAGAACCTTTTTTAGAAGGTTGTGAGAGCTGGGCTATTCCTTTAGGTGACAATGGGGAGAGGATGTTGAAATGGAAAATAGGTCGCGAACATATGGCGATAGCAGGAGGTACCAGACAGGGGAAAACACAATTCTTGAAAATGGTCATCACTTCATTGTTAAGACTGTACCCGGACGATGTAAAGTTCTCCTTTATTGATTTAAAAGGCGGAGTTTCAATGAATCGCTTTAAAGATTTAAAACAAACTCATGCTTTTGCAGATGAGGTTACAGACGCTGTGGACGTTTTAG
>Ga0268252_1001444_pt1 | contig 13411 bp, 13 predicted proteins | sample AgamicMgSfrz_FD_200244 | JGI IMG/M metagenome (GOLD analysis project Ga0268252, IMG submission 200244) | Agave microbial communities from Guanajuato, Mexico - Mg.Sf.rz (v2) (version 3) | ecosystem: Host-associated > Plants > Phyllosphere > Phylloplane/Leaf | place: Guanajuato, Mexico | collected... | reverse complement strand
AAGACGGCTGATGCCGCGTCCTTCACTGCCGATAACAAGGCAAAGAGGCATCGTTCCGTCAAACTGGCGGTAATCATCTGCCCCTGAGGCATCTGTTCCTGCAATCCATACTCCCCGCTCTTTTAATTCTTCCATCGTGCGGGCAAGATTGGTTACACGGGCAACAGGAATATATTCAATCGCACCGGTAGATGCTTTGGCAGCTGTAGCAGTTAAACTGACGGACCGGCGTTTCGGGATAATAATGCCATGTGCGCCAACTGCGTCTGCTGTCCGCATAATTGAGCCCAGATTATGTGGATCTTCAAGCTCATCAAGCAAGAGAAAAAAAGGTGGTTCGCCACTTTGTTCTGCTTTAGCAAACAAGTCATCCATTTCTGCATACTGGTACGCCGCAACAGATGCCGCTACGCCTTGGTGATTCTCCGGCACCATTTGTTCAATTTTCCGCTTTGGCACCATTTGCACCGGGATGCCTAATTCTTTTGCTTTCGCCAAAATTTGCTGAATTGATCCTTTTTGTGCACCTTCTTGAACCCAGAGCTTATTGATATCACGTCCGGCACGCAGTGCTTCCATAACCGGGTTTCGTCCACCAATCCATTCTTGTTCTTGTGTCATATACTCACTCCTCCGTTCTCTAAGATGTTATAAATAACGGCTTCCATCCGCTCAAGCTGACCGGTTAGAAACAAAAAGCCGATCACCGCTTCAAAAGCGGTGCTATGGTTGTATGTCTGCACATCCGTATTTTTCGGAATATGTCCTGATTTTGCATTGCGACCGCGTTTAGCAACCGTCTTTTCTTCATCGGTTAAAAAATCCTCTTCAAACAAGCGGTGAAGCTGAACGGCCTGCGCCTTAGCAGAGACGAATTTTGTCGAAGCACGGTGCAGATCATTTGGTTTGACCCGCCCTGACTCGAGTAAAAATTTGCGTATATATACTTCATATACGGCATCTCCCATATAAGCAAGCGCCAGCCCATTAAGCTGTCTTGCATCTTTAAACGGTTCTGCCAGCCCTTTCATCATCCGCGTTTCCACCGAATTCCTTGAGGCGTATCCTCTAAAATAATGTTCATATCCTTGAGTTGATCGCGAATGCTGTCGGCTTTGGCAAAGTCACGGTTTTTACGCGCTTCATTGCGTTCTTCAATCAAGGCTTCAATGTCCTCATCCAGCAGTTCTTCCTGCTGCAGTTGTAAACCAAGGACAAAAAACATATCTTCAAATTTCGACAAAAACGTGTCGATGATTGTTGTAGACGTGTGAGCTTCAAGCAAGTATACATTAGCGTCTTTTGATAAATCAAACAGAATAGAAATCGCATTAGCTGTGTTGAAATCATCGTCCATTTCTTCCAGGAAACGAGCATGATGACGTTCCACCTTTTGGAGCCATTGATCATCTTTCTCTGTTAAGTTCGTACTTGATTCTTTACGGTGTTTTAAGTTTTGATAAGCTGTTTTTAGCCGGTCAAGTGAGGCAGCAGCACTGTCGAGTAGTTCTTTGTTATAGTTGACCGGGTTACGATAATGCACAGACAGCATAAAGAATCGAAGTACTTGCGGGTCAATTTCTTTAATGATGTCATGTACGAGTACAAAATTGCCAAGTGATTTCGACATTTTTTCGTTATCGATATTAATATAGCCATTATGGAGCCAATAACGTGCAAAAGGCTTGCCAGTTAATGCTTCCGACTGGGCGATTTCGTTTTCGTGATGTGGGAAGGTTAAGTCCTGTCCGCCTGCGTGAATATCGATTGAATCCCCAAGGTACTTGCGTGCCATGGCTGAGCATTCAATATGCCAGCCTGGACGTCCTTCTCCCCAAGGACTGCTCCATGAGATCTCGCCTTCCTTTGCTGCTTTCCATAGAACAAAGTCAAGCGCATCATCTTTTTTTTCGCCTGCGCCAATGCGGGCACCGACTTTTAATTCATCAATTGACTGGTGGGACAGCTTGCCATATCCATCAAACTTGCGTGTCCGGTAATACACATCGCCGCCGGATTCATAGGCAAAGTCTTTTTTCACAAGCTCTTCAATAAATTCAACAATAAGTTCAATGTTTTCTGTTACACGTGGATGAACATCTGCTTTTTGGCATCCAAGCGCATGTGTATCTTCAAAATAAGCGTGAATAAAGCGTTCGGCAATGACCGGTACTTCTTCCCCCAGCTCATTCGCGGCCCGAATCAGCTTGTCGTCTACATCCGTAAAGTTCGATACAAACTTTACCTCGTAGCCGCGGTATTGCAGATGACGGCGCACGGTATCAAATACAATGGCCGGGCGGGCATTGCCGATATGAATGTAATTGTAAACGGTTGGACCGCATACGTACATTTTTACTTTTCCCTCTTCAATCGGGACAAATTCTTCTTTTTTGCGCGTCAGCGTATTATATAATTTAACGGACATTCGTATGGTCCCCTCTCTTCATTTCTTCTTTCACATAAGCAATTTCTTGTTCCAAGCTTTTCAAACGGTCCGCAATCGGATCAGGCATATTACTATGGTTTAAATCTTTTCCGGCTGGTGCGACTTTTTTGCCATCCTGCACCACAATACGCCCTGGAATACCGACCACGGTCGAATTCGACGGCACATCCTTTAGCACGACCGAACCAGCACCAATCCGTGCACCTTCTCCCACCGTAATCGAACCGAGCACTTTTGCACCTGTTGCAATCAGTGCCCCGTCGTGTACAGTTGGATGGCGTTTGCCTTTTTCCTTCCCGGTTCCTCCAAGTGTTACGCCTTGATAGAGTGTCACATTATCGCCAATCTCACACGTTTCCCCAATGACAACACCCATGCCGTGGTCAATAAACAAGCCTCGGCCAATTCGGGCTCCAGGGTGAATTTCAATACCGGTAAAAAAGCGGCTAATTTGCGATATAACCCGGGCAATAAAATAAAATTTCCGTTTATAAAATCCATGTGCCAGCCGGTGCGACCAAATCGCATGCAGTCCCGAATACGTTAAAATCACTTCCAAGTAGCTTCTCGCAGCCGGATCCTGTTCAAAAATCGTATCGATGTCTTGCTTTAATACACGCAGCATTGTTTCCACTCCTCCCAAACCCCTTTTTCAGGCAAATAAAAAAACGCCTCTGATAGACAGAGACGTTTTGTACACGCGGTTCCACTCTGTTTGAAAAACAGCTTGCACCGTTTTCCCAACTCCAGACTGATAACGGGGGCTACCCGCTGCTGCTTACTCGATTTCAGCCGCAGACTCCGAGGGGCACTTCTGCGGCAGAGAGGCCTGAACCGCTCGCAGCCATGGCGGTTCTCTCTGAAAGGCTTCTGCCGCATACTTTTCCTCTTCAACGCTTTCTACTATACACTCTATTATATACAGGTCCGCCGTTTAATCAAGAACAGCATTCAGGCGTGCGATTACTTTTTCACGGCCAAGCAGTTCAATTGCTTTTGGAAGGTCTGGCCCATGTGTCTGGCCCGTTACCGCTGCACGAATTGGCATAAATAATTTTTTCCCTTTATGACCGGTTTCTTTTTGAACTTCCTTCATTGCTTTTTTTACGCCATCTGCCTGAAACGGCTCAAGACCCTCTGCTTTTTCCCTAAATGCACGAAGCACCTCAGGCACTTGCTCTTCTGAAAGAACTTCTTTCGCTTCCTCTTCATAAGAAGCTTCTTCTTTAAAGAACAGATTCGACAATTCGACAATTTCTGCTCCGTAGCTCATTTTTTCCTGATACAGCGCAATTAGGTTTGTGACCCATTCTTCTTTATCAGCAGGAAGTGTTTCTTCAATCAACCCTGCTTTAACAAGATGTGGCCGGGCAAGTTCAACAACGCGCTCAACAGATTGTTCTTTCATGTACTGATTATTCATCCAAAGAAGCTTTTGTTTATCGAAGAATGCCGGTGACTTAGACAGACGGTCTGCGTCAAACTGCTCGATAAACTGCTCTTTTGTATACATTTCCTCTTCTTCTTTCGGCGACCAGCCAAGAAGAGTAATGAAATTAAGCAGTGCTTCCGGCAAATAACCAAGCTCTTTGTACTGCTCAATAAATTGAATGATGGATTCATCACGCTTACTTAACTTTTTACGATTTTCATTTACAATCAATGTCATGTGGCCAAATACCGGTGGTTCGAAGCCAAGCGCTTTATAAATCAGCAGCTGCTTCGGCGTATTAGAAATGTGATCATCCCCACGTAGAACATGCGTCATTTTCATTAAATGATCATCCACCGCTACTGCAAAATTATAAGTAGGAGTCCCGTCCTGTTTGACAATAACAAAGTCACCGCCGATGCCGTCTGAATCAAATGACACCTCGTCTTTTACCATATCATCAAACGTGATCGTTTCATTTGATGGCACAAGGAAACGAATGCTTGGACGGCGGCCTTCCGCTTCTAAAGCGGCTTTTTCCTTGTCTGTCAGGTGACGGCATTTTCCAGAGTACCCGGCAATTTCATTTCGTTCCTGCTGTGCTTCACGCTCTGCTTCAAGCTCTTCGGCTGTACAATAGCACTTATATGCTTTTCCTTCTTCTAAAAGACGCTCGTGATACTGTTTGTATAAGTCGTTCCGTTCTGATTGGCGATATGGTCCATATTCCCCGCCAACATCCGGTCCTTCATCCCAATCAACGCCCAGCCATTTTAAATATTCCAGCTGGCTTTGCTCGCCGCCTTCAATATTCCGCTTTTGGTCTGTATCCTCGATCCGGATAATAAATGATCCGCCAAGATTGCGTGCGTATAAGTAGTTAAAAAGCGCTGTGCGCGCATTCCCGATATGTAAGTGGCCTGTCGGGCTCGGCGCATAGCGAACACGTACATTATTTGTCATTGCTTTTTCCTCCGATGCTTTTTTACCTTTGTTTTTTCACTAATAAAACGGCAGCCTGCGACGCGATGCCTTCGCCTCTTCCAGGGAATCCGAGTTTTTCTGTTGTTGTTGCTTTTACATTTACTTGATCCTTGTCCGCCTGCAGCAATTCTGCAATTCGCTCCTGCATCGCACCGATATAAGGCGCCATTTTAGGCTTTTGAGCAATAATCGTGCAGTCAATGTTGCCCAGTTCATATCCTTTGTCATCTACAAGCTTCCAGACGTGTTCAAGCAGTTTAGCTGAATCCGCGTCTTTGAATTCGGCAGCTGTGTCTGGAAAATGGCGGCCGATATCTCCTTCACCAATGGCACCAAGGCAGGCATCAGCTACAGTATGCAGCAGCACATCTGCATCCGAGTGACCAAGCAGCCCCTTTTCATGTGGAATGGTAATACCGCCGATGATAAGCGGGCGTCCTTCTACGAGTTGATGCACGTCAAACCCTTGTCCAATTCGAAACATGTTGTTTACACCTTGCTTTCATTTCTTTTTGCGATAATCGCCCGGGCAAAATACAAATCTTCCGGCGTGGTCAATTTAATATTGTCATAATCACTCTCTACAATACAAACAGGATAACCGGTCCGTTCCACAAGTGATGATTCGTCCGTGCCCAAAAACCCTTCTTCTTCCGCCCTTTGCTGCGCGGAAAGAAGAATGGCTTTCTGAAAAGCTTGCGGCGTCTGGACGGACCAAAGGCTTGATCTTTCCACTGTTTGCGAGACGATGCCACTTTTCGCTTGCTTAATTGTATCTTTTACCGGAACAGCCGCAATAGCAGCGCCGGTTGCCTGAGCACTCTCGACGAGCATCGAAACCGTTTCTTTTGTAATAAACGGCCGTGCCCCGTCATGAACGAGAACAATGTCTGATTCCGGCGGAAGTGCTTTTAAACCGCTGTAAACACTGTGCTGCCGCTCCTTACCGCCATCTGCAAACGCACATACTTTTGTAATCCGGTGCGCTGCTAAAAGCTGCCGGAACTCGTTTTGTTCATCTGGATGAACCGACAGCACAATTCCCCTGCATGAAGCATCCGCTTCAAATACAGTGAGCGTATGAATAATAAGCGGCTGTCCCTCAAGCTCCAGCAGCACTTTATTCATACCTGCTTTCATGCGTTTTCCTTTTCCGGCAGCCGGAATCACGACGTAATAGTCCATTCGTTTAAACCTATCCTTTCTTGTCATGCATGTTTCGGCTTTGCAAAAATCATCCGTCCGGCAGATGTCTGCAGAACGCTTGTAACGATCACGTCTATATGCTTGCCGATAAAATCACGCCCGTCTTCCACGACAATCATTGTTCCATCGTCGAGATAAGCAACGCCCTGGCGCTGTTCTTTTCCATCTTTGATTACCAGCACATGCATTTCCTCTCCCGGTATAACAACCGGTTTTACAGCGTTGGCAAGATCGTTAATATTAAGCACCTGCACCTTTTGAAATTCACATACCTTGTTTAAGTTAAAATCGTTCGTTACGACAATACCGCCCATTTCCTTTGCCAGCTTTACAAGCTTTGAATCTACCTCGTGGACGTCCTCATAATCCTTTTCTGTCATCTCAACATCAATCGGAACATCTTTTTGCATACGGTTTAAGATATCAAGACCGCGCCGCCCTTTCGTTCTCTTTAGTGTATCAGAAGAATCCGCAATGTGCTGTAATTCTTCCAGAACAAATTGAGGGATGATGATGGTGCCATCCAGAAAACCTGTTTCGCAAATATCCGCAATACGTCCATCAATGATTACACTTGTGTCCAATATTTTAAATGATTTCGCTGGCAGTTCAAGCATCGCTTCTTCCGCTTGAGCCTCTTTTTTCTTGGAAGCTTTATTGGAAGAAAAAAGAGAAGCCAGCTCGTCCCGGCGCTTAAAGCCAAATTGAAAACCAAGGTAGCCGAGGCCAATGGTCAGCAAAATGGGGACAACCGTGTTGACGATTGGCAGCTGAAGCTGTGAAAGCGGAATACCGACTAGCATCGCAACGAGAAGGCCGACTAACAAGCCAAGACCGCCGGTCACAATATCCTTTAGGGGCGCATTTACAATCCGATCTTCAATCCACTTAATAAACTCCACAATGTAGTCTACTGCCCAAAAGGTGAGCAAATAGAAAAGAAGTGCTCCTAAAAGCGCTGTTACATAGGGGTTATTAACAAATGGATGATCAAAATGAAAGTAAAGGAATAAGTCCGAAAGAAGAAATACGCCAAGCGTACCGCCTAAAATAATGAAACCACCCTGTACAAGACGCTTTAACATGTTTGTTTCACCTCCTTATTCTTTCTATTATAAACACGTTTCGAGCCTCACGCTAATAATACGAGACTCGGAACGGTTTTGTTTCGCTTTTTATTTGCCAAATACAGTTTTCAACGCTTCGTTTACCGTTGACACACCAATAATCTCAATACCTGCCGGTGCTGACCAGCCACCAATATTGTTAGCCGGGACGACGATACGGGTGAATCCGAGCTTTGCTGCTTCATTTACACGCTGCTCAATCCGTGACACACGCCGCACCTCACCCGTCAAGCCGACCTCACCAATCAAGCAATCTGATGCGCCTGTCGGTTCATCGCGGAAGCTGGAGGCAATGCTTACGGCTACTGCTAAATCAATTGCCGGTTCATCCAGCTTTACTCCCCCTGCTACTTTTAAATACGCATCCTGATTTTGTAATAGCAGCCCGACTCTTTTTTCAAGAACGGCCATAATGAGTGTTACCCGGTTATGGTCAATACCCGTAGCCATCCGCCTTGGGTTTCCGAAAACCGTTGGTGATACAAGAGCTTGGATTTCCACCAGCACCGGCCGTGTCCCTTCCATAGAGGCCACTACAGTTGAACCAGATGTTCCTTTTGTCCGTTCCTCCAAGAAAATCTCGGATGGATTGGCAACTTCCTCAAGACCTGCTTCCTTCATTTCAAAAATGCCCATTTCGTTGGTTGAGCCAAATCGATTTTTCACTGCTCGAAGAATTCGGTATGTGTGATGGCGTTCTCCTTCGAAATAAAGCACAGTATCCACCATATGCTCAAGAAGGCGAGGACCGGCAATGGCACCTTCTTTTGTCACGTGTCCAACAATAAAAATAGCAATATTATTCATTTTAGCGATACGCATTAATTCTGCGGTACATTCACGAACTTGGGATACACTGCCGGGTGCCGACGTAACCTCTGGATGATGAACCGTTTGAATCGAGTCAATAATAACGAACTCCGGCTTCATACTTTCAATCGCTGAATGAATGAGCTGTAAATTGGTTTCAGCGTAGATGTATAAGCTTTTATCATTAATTCCCATTCGGGAAGCCCGCATCTTTGTTTGTTTCACAGACTCTTCACCTGATATATACAAGACATTGCTTCCTTTTGAAGAAAGCTGGGAAGAAACCTGTAATAAAAGCGTGGATTTACCGATGCCTGGATCTCCTCCAATAAGAACAAGCGAGCCCGGAACGACACCGCCCCCTAAAACACGGTTTAACTCTTTTAAATCTGTTTCTACCCTCGGCTCCTGAGCAGTCTCTACATCAACCAGCCGGGAAGGCTTGGACATGACGGTATCTGAGTGGGCGAATGTCGTCCGTTTTGGCTTTCCCGTAATCGCAGTTTCTTCCACCATTTGATTCCACTCACCGCAGCCTGGACATTTCCCCATCCACTTTGGTGATTCATATCCGCACGCGCCACAGACAAACTTTGTTTTTACTTTAGCCATTTTCCTTCTCCTTCTCATAAAAAACAGCGGGTCTGTAACAGACCCGCTGCCTCCCTCTTATATTACGAGGCTGATCCGGTCGCTGTACGGACCTCAAACTCGCCTTTCTCATTTACATCAACTACAACTTGCTGGCCGGTCAATACGTTGCCTTTCAGCAGCTCTTCCGACAGGCGGTCTTCTACCTGTTTTTGAAGTGCGCGGCGAAGCGGACGTGCACCGTATTCTGGATCGTACCCTTCATCCGCAATTTTTTCTTTCGCTTTTTCAGACAGCTCAACATTAATGTCCTGCTCTTTCAAGCGTGTTGTCAGCTGGTCTGTCATAAGTGATACAATCTCTTTTAAGTGTTTCTTTTCAAGTGCGTGGAAGACGATAATCTCATCGATACGGTTTAGGAATTCAGGACGGAAAGCACGTTTTAATTCCTCCATCACTTTTCCTTTCATATCTTTATGATCCTGCGACGCATCTTGAATATTAAAGCCGACATATTTATTTTTCTGCAATGACTGTGCCCCGACATTCGATGTCATAATGAGAACGGTATTGCGGAAATCCACTGTCCGTCCTTTTGAATCGGTTAAACGTCCGTCTTCAAGAACTTGAAGCAAAATGTTAAACACATCCGGATGCGCTTTTTCAATCTCATCTAATAAAACAACAGAATATGGCTTACGGCGAATTTTCTCAGTCAGCTGGCCGCCTTCTTCATATCCCACATACCCTGGAGGTGAACCAACGAGACGAGACGTGGAGTGTTTCTCCATATACTCAGACATATCAATACGAATCATGGCATCTTCATCACCGAACATAGATTCAGCTAATGCTTTAGCTAGTTCTGTTTTCCCGACACCTGTTGGGCCAAGGAAAATAAATGAGCCGATTGGACGTTTTGGATCTTTTAATCCTGCACGTGCCCGGCGAACCGCTTTGGAAATAGACGTTACCGCTTCCTCCTGGCCAATCAAGCGGGAATGCAAAATTTCTTCCAGGTTTAGCAGGCGGTCTGTTTCAGTTTGTGCCAATTTAGAAACCGGAATTCCCGTCCAGCTTGATACAACCATCGCAATGTCTTCCATTGTCACTTCACTGTTTTCTGTACCCTGCTTTTCTTTCCAGCTGTTTTTCGTCTGCTCCAGCTCTTCACGAAGCTTTTGTTCAGAATCGCGTAGAGACGCTGCTTTTTCAAACTCCTGGCTTTGTACAGCAGAATCCTTTTCATGCTTCAGTGCTTCAAGCTTCACTTCAAGCTCTTTTAAGTTTGGCGGTGTTGTAAATGAACGAAGGCGAACTTTTGAACCGGCTTCGTCAATTAAATCAATTGCTTTATCCGGCAGGAACCGGTCTGAAATATAACGGTCAGACATTTTTACTGCTGCTTCAATTGCTTCATCCAGAATGGCTACACGGTGATGTGCCTCATACCGATCGCGCAAACCTTTTAAAATTTGAATGGATTCATCAAGTGTCGGCTCATCCACTTGAATTGGTTGGAAGCGCCGTTCTAAAGCCGCATCTTTTTCAATGTATTTACGATATTCATCAAGTGTAGTTGCACCAATACATTGCAGTTCACCACGTGCAAGGGACGGCTTTAAAATGTTTGAAGCATCGATCGCACCTTCTGCTCCCCCTGCACCAATCAATGTATGCAGCTCATCGATGAACAAGATAATATTGCCAGCTTGACGTATTTCATCCATCACTTTTTTCAAGCGGTCTTCAAATTCACCACGATATTTCGTTCCAGCAACCACTGTTCCCATATCGAGTGTCATCACGCGTTTGTTGCGAAGCGTTTCTGGCACTTCATTATTGATAATTTGCTGAGCAAGTCCTTCCGCAATGGCTGTTTTCCCGACACCTGGCTCCCCGATTAAAACCGGATTGTTTTTCGTGCGGCGGCTCAACACTTCAATTACACGCTGAATTTCTTTGCTGCGGCCAATGACCGGGTCAAGGCTCCCTTCACGGGCAATAACCGTTAAATCACGAGCCAGCCCGTCAAGGGTCGGTGTGCTGACGTTCGATGCCTGACCTCCCTGGCCACTACCGGATTCGCTACTGCCAAGCAGCTGCAATACCTGCTGGCGCGCTTTGTTTAAGCTGACACCAAGATTGCCAAGTACACGGGCTGCTACGCCTTCTCCTTCACGGATAAGACCAAGCAAGATGTGTTCTGTTCCTACGTAAGAATGACCCAATTTTCGTGCCTCATCCATAGATAGCTCAATCACTTTTTTTGCACGCGGTGTATAATGAACGGTTTTAGAAGCACCGTCACCTTTTCCAATTAACTCTTCTACTTCTTCTTGAATTTTTTCTGCGCTAAGTCCCAAGCCGTACAGCGCTTTAGCAGCAATTCCTTCTCCTTCACGAACAAGTCCGAGTAAAATGTGTTCTGTTCCAATGTTATTATGACCTAAGCGAATTGCTTCTTCCTGCGCTAACGCTAATACCTTTTGTGCTCTTTCTGTAAAACGTCCAAACATCATATCCATTTCCCCCTTATCTCAATTCGTTTCTTCAAGTTCAAGCCGCTCACGGATCAACGCAGCTCGGCGAATATCACGCTCTTCCGCTCGGAGCGGTCCCCCGGCATACTGCTGTAAAAAGCCAGGCTGTGTTAAAATCATTAGCTCATTTAAGATACTCTTTGATATATGAGTGATATACCCTAAATCAATCCCTAATCTAACATCCGATAAACATTGAAATGCTTCATTTGTTTCAATCACACGGCTATTCGATAAAATTCCGTATGACCGGAAGATGCGATCTTCAAGCTGAATAGGAGACGTCTGTGCTAGCGCATCACGCGCGGATTGCTCACGAGACATCAATTCATGAACCACACTATCTAAGTCATTAATAATCTCTTCTTCTGATTTCCCAAGTGTCAGCTGATTTGAAATTTGAAAGATGTTACCTAAAGCTTCGCTGCCTTCCCCGTAAATTCCTCTAACAACGAGCCCCAACTGGCTGATAGCTGGAATAATTCGATTCATTTGCCTTGTTAAAACCAGCCCAGGCAGATGAATCATCACAGAGGCACGAAGCCCCGTTCCAACATTGGTGGGACAAGCTGTTAGATAACCCATTTTTTCATCAAATGCATACTGCAGCCGATTTTCAATTGCATCGTCCATTTTATTTGCTCTTTCAAGCGTCTCATGTAGCTGTAACCCCGAGGCTAAACACTGGATACGCAAATGATCCTCTTCGTTTACCATAATACTTACATCTTCCTGTTCAGAAATAAGAGCTGCACCGTATAAAGAGGTTTCCGATAAATAAGGACTGATTAAATGTTTTTCCACTAAAACTCTTTTTTGAAGCGGCGAGATTTCTTCCATTTTTAAAAGCGCAAGAGATAACGGTTCGGCAGCTGCTTCAGCAACGTGATCCACGATTTTTTTTGCTTCCTCCATTTGCAAAATAGTTGGAAATGAAACATTATCTAAGTTTCGTGCCAATCTTACGCGTGTGCTGAGAACCATATCAGAATCAGGACCCGTGCCGCTCATCCAAGCGGCTGTTTGCTGATTAATAAATCGTTCTAGAGACATTACAGACCGCCTCCTTCACCTAACAATTTTTTCTCTAACGCACGGATTTGATCACGTATATTTGCTGCTTCTTCAAACTGCTCGTTGCTTACCATCTGTTGAAGTTCTTCACGTAATTGATGCATTTCTTTTTGCAAGTGAAGATTCCCGCCCATACGTGCCGGAATTTTCCCTTGATGAACAGTATTACCACCATGAAGCCGTTTTAAAATAGAAGAAAGCTTAGAATCAAAAGACTTATAACAGTGGGCACAACCGAATTTACCGTTTTGTAGAAACTGTTGAAATGTCATATGACATTTCTCGCAGTTTGTTTCCTGTTCACGAAATGAAGAATTCGTGGAAAAATGCGGATCAGGATTAAACAATCCTCCAAGCAGGTTGTTTAACGAAAAAGCCGGATGGCCGCTAAATAAATGTTCCCCTTTTTCATGTGCACAGTGCTCACATAAAAAAACTTCTGTCATTTCTCCATTAACTGTTTTGGTGAAATGAAGGGCTGCGGGCCGTTCATGACATTCTTGACATATCACCCTGCTCACCTGCCTTCTATATATTTAAGAGATGATAAAAATGACTGCATCATTCGCGCTCTTAGCTCATCCCGTTCGGGTAATTCCGTATTGAGTACGGAACGCTCCATTACACCTATCATTAATTTCGCCTCGCGAGTGGAAATTACCTTTTCTTCAAGGAGACGATAAACAAAATTTTCTGCACTTGCTTGTGGAAGCCTTGTACCTGTAAGAGCAATTAGCTGATCAAGAAGGTCACTTTGTTCATGGACTGTTACTTTAATAATACGGATGTAGCCGCCTCCGCCTCGTTTACTTTCAACTACATATCCTCGTTCAATGGTAAAGCGAGTATTAATCACATAGTTGATTTGAGATGGGACACATTGAAATTTGTCAGCAATTTCGCTTCGCTTTATTTCGACAATTTCAGTTCCATTGCGCTCGAGTACTTGTTTCAAATACTGTTCAATAATATCAGAAACGTTTCTCATCATTTTCCCCACCTTGACCTTGACTATATTTGACGATAATTATAAAGGAAAGAAAGCTGTCATTCAATTATTTTGCTTTCAAATACAAAAAAGACAACTTAATTTCTTAAGTTGTCTTAAACATGCCAGGCGGCGTCCTGCTCTCACAGGGGGAAACCCCCAACTACCATCGGCGCTGAAGAGCTTAACGGCCGTGTTCGGGATGGG
>Ga0268252_1001442_pt1 | contig 13418 bp, 12 predicted proteins | sample AgamicMgSfrz_FD_200244 | JGI IMG/M metagenome (GOLD analysis project Ga0268252, IMG submission 200244) | Agave microbial communities from Guanajuato, Mexico - Mg.Sf.rz (v2) (version 3) | ecosystem: Host-associated > Plants > Phyllosphere > Phylloplane/Leaf | place: Guanajuato, Mexico | collected... | reverse complement strand
GTGGTGTAGACGACTTTGCTAAAATTACAAAAAAACAAAATGAAGGATTAACTTCCAAACAAAAGATTATCTTACAGTTTTCAGCGGCAATTATATTTTATTTAGTATTTTTAAGAAGTAACGTAGATACAACAGTATTTCTTCCCTTTATTAATCAAACTGTTGACTTAGGGCTGTTTTTTTACACAATATTTGTCATGTTTATGATAGTGGGGGCAAGTAATGCTACTAATCTAACAGATGGGTTGGATGGATTGCTAGCGGGAAATGCAATTGTGTCATTCTCAACTTTTGCGGTTATTGCTTATATTCAGGGTAACGAGACGGTATTTGCCGTAGCCTTGTTATTTATTGCAGCGTTAGCGATATTCTTAGTTTCTAACTTTAATCCAGCTAAAGTGTTTATGGGGGATACGGGCTCTCTTGTGTTAGGAGCAGTTATGGCAGGTATGTCTATAATTTTAAAAGTTGAAGTATTACTAATTTTTATAGGTATTATATACGTAATAGAGACTTTATCCGTTATTATGCAGGTAACAAGCTTTAAATTAACAGGTAAAAGAATATTTAAAATGAGTCCGATACACCATCATTTTGAATTAGTGGGTCTAACTGAAAAACAAGTATTTAGTTTGTTTACCTTAGTACAATTTGCATTTTCTATTGTTGCAGTTATTCTTTTAGTAAATATGTTTTAAAAAAGTGCTTAATCTATTCCAAATAGATTAAGCACTTTTTTATATAAACAAAAAAGCATAGTATAATAAAAGAAAAGGAGAAAATAAATGAAATTCAAAAAAACTAACTATATTGTTTTAAAAGAGGACAACATAAAAAGTAATGTTATTGCACAAGTGAGAGACTTAGATGATGAAAATGCTACTTATAATTGGAAAGAGTTTGTAAATAGCGAAGAGGCAACGAAATACTTAAATGACTGTCACAAAGGAGTAACGGTTTTACCTTGGGTTTCGTTTAGTAGTGGATACAAGAGGATTTTTAAGAAAATATCCGCACTGTTTGACGAATTATTAGAGGAGAACAAACTTTCATTATTGCTATTAAACTCAGAAAAAATAGTAGAAAGAATAAAATTAATAGGGATAACGGTTGACCAAGAAATTTATGAAGACTATGAAACGGTGTATGCTTTTAATCTCCACCTTCTAATAAAATGTGAAGATAAAGTATATGTATCGCACCAGATTATATATAGCCTACCATTACTTGAGAATGAAAGTGATGAAAATATTATAAAGAAAGTAGTACCTTTATTTCAAAACGCATCTTATTTTGATGAAGAAAATCAAGAATTTGTGGTGCTACCTAGAGATAACGAGATGACAAATAATCCATTTGTGGCGGCTTTAAACTTAATGAACGGTATTGGAAAAGAAACCATGAAAAAGTTTCGTGAAAATGATGAAGAAGACCGTATAATAGCAGATTTTTTAGAATTTATAAATCTTCCGTTCATCTTAAAACATGAAAGTGACTTATTGTCAGATTTAAAAAAGGAATATTATGAGATGTATTTAGAACAACAAAAGATACTATAAATTATTTAAATTAAAACGCCTGTAATGAGTTTGAATATAAGATTCATTACAGACGTTTTTTTAATTATTTTGTGCAAAAAAAGAATAATTATATGAAATACGGTCTAAAATGTTTGGTTTTATATAACCCTTTAAAGAATACACATATTGATACAGAATATCCAAATCATCCAAGAAAATAACTTTGCAGCGCTGTGAGATACCTGTACTTGTAAATATGGAACGATTCAATTCTTTTGTTAACTTTTTGCTTCGTGCTCGTGTAGTGACAATATATAATTCAATCGGTAGATTAAGCTCAAAAATAAGGTCAGAAAATCTTAATAACCCACTTGAAATTGAGGTAGTTGTTTCAATCTCAAAAGCTGCTATTGGAACACTATTCTTAAACCACAAAACATCAATTAGGGATATAATGTTTCTTGCTTCTTTTGATATGTGCTCATAGGGGATATCTGTTATTGTCTCATCTCCCAAAATCTCCTTATTGTAAGATTTACTTTGGTCGTTTTTTGCTAAAAAAGCATCATTTTCTATAATTTCTGCCAGTTTCTTTAAAATGTATTGAGCTTTAATATGAGGTTCAGAAATATTTGTATAAAGAAGGTCTTTTTTTATATCGGAGTGAACTTTCTGTTTTGGTTGTTTATTTACTTTTCTAAGTAACTTATTTGATTCTACGCCAAATAAATCTTCTGCATTGTTAAGATAGTATGTAAAACTGTATGGGCTATGATAGATTAAATCCAGTATATTATTAGACAATTCATTAGTAAGGGAAAGTTTGTTTTCGAATTCATTGTTTAGTGAAAAAGGAATGGATATTCGCTTTTCAGGTTCCGTAATATGTTTAATATCAACCCTATACGAGAAGCTCTCAGCAACCTTTTTTGGTTCAGATATAAGTGCTAGAGCGGCTACTCTATTCTTAATTACATATATTAAAAAATTATTGTTGGCTACATCTAAAGAAAACTTTATATTAGTTTCTAATTTTTCATTTAGGAATCCATCTAATAAAAAATATTCTGTAGTATTAAATGCAAATAGGTTCAACTTTTTGCTCCTCTCTTACAATAAAGCATAATTAATTATATAAACGTTCTAAATAAATATATCAAATGAATTTATAAAAAAGTTGACATTTAATAAAAAGTTGATATTGTGATTTAGCCAAAAAAAGGAATTTTAGTATGGATAATAGCTTATATAATGGCTTTTTTATAATTCGGAGGTTCAAAATTGAACAATAATAAAAAAACAATTAAGGCACTTATTACAACGATGTTAGCTGGAGTACTAACAGCAGGTTTGCCTTTTAATACTTTTGCAGATACGGCTTTGCCTAAAGACCTTGATAAAATAAAATCATCTGGAGCTCAGTCAGCAATAAAAGAAATGTACGAAAAAGGAAAGCTAGGTGGTTTTTCAGATAATACTTTTAGACCTGACCAAAAAGTAACTCGTGCTGAATTTACAGCAATGGTTTTACGAGCGCTAGATGCTGAAAGTTTAGATAGTGGTATAGGTGAAGGTTGGACTAGCTTTGCAGATTCTAAAGAAGGTGATTGGCATTTCGAAACTATTCGTAAAGCACATAATTTAGGCTTAATAAGCGGTAAGGGTGTAAATATGACTGGTGTTATAATAAAACCTAACGACCCAATTACTAGAGAAGAAATGTTAACCATTTTAGTACGTGCATATGAATTAGAAAATGGAAAAAAAGATATTTCTAGTAATGAAGTGACTAGTAAATTAGCAAAATTTACTGATGCTAATAAGTTACCTTCATGGGCGAAAGGTGCTGTGGCTAAGTCCTTAAACTATGGTATTACATCTGGTCTTTCAAATACTACAATTGGAGCTGGTGAAAAAGGTACAAGGTTGCAATCGGCTGTATTTTCTCACCGAGTACTTAAACAAACTGAAGCTAAAAATCCTGAAAGTGGAAATCCGACAACAGGTGTACCTGGAGATGTAGTTAAAGAAGACAAAACAGCTCCTGTTATTACATTAAAAGGAAACAAAGATGTAACATTGTATGAAGGAGATGTTTTTGCGGACAATGGGGTAACGGCTAATGATAATGTAGATGGTGAAATAACATCTTTGGTTAAAGTTAGTGGTGATACTGTTAATACTTCAAAAGCAGGCAATTATGTTGTTAAATATAATGTTAGCGACAAAGCAGGTAATGCTGCTGGTGAAGTAACACGTAATGTTGTAGTTAAAGAAGCTGTAGCAAAATTAGAAGCAGAAAAAGAAATTATTCAAATTAAAAAATCGGGAACTACTGTAGGAGCAGTAAGAGACATTTTATCTGAAAGACACTCAATTAATAGGGAAGGTATTCACTTTGTTAAGGCGCAACCTGTAATTGATAGTGAAGGAAATGCAATTAAGGCGGCTGGAATCTCTACTTTATTTGTAAATGATAGTCATACTAAAGTAGATGGTAAGTTTACAAAATCAACTTTATACACTGTAGCTGTTGATACTGCTGCGACAGACGTTCAGATTAACCCTTCTAACAAAACAATAGTAGTAAATGATACTCATACGTTAAGTGATGTTAAAAATGCTTTAGAAACAAAAGCAGCAGCTATTATTGGTGAGAATAGCGCAGAGTTTTTCATGCCATTAAAAGACACGGAAGTGGTTTATGGAGATACAACTGCATTAATAGAAGATGCGGACCACAATGTAGTAGTTAAAAATGTTACATATGTATTTGGTGACGCACTAGTAGTTGAATCTGGTGAAAATTCCTTAACAATACAGGGGTTAAAATTTGAAGACTTAGTGGACTTATATACATATAACCCAAATACAAAAGATAAAGTGAAAATGGTTGCTGGTGCTGAAGTTGGTGTCAATGGAACATATACTTTTAAAAATCTTAATACTGGATTCTATGTTGTTGTTCAACAACCTGTGGAACTTGGAAAAGCTGGAGAGAAAAACTACGATGATGAATATCAAAAACGCTTGAAAAATGAAACTGTACATGAAATCAAAACACAGTTCAAAGTAGAAAGAAATACAGCGGGTCAATACCGTTTGTCAGCAAATAATTCCGATTTTGCTTTAACTAATACAGACTCATTAATTGATTTTGTTAAGGAAGAGCAAAAAGTAGCAAAAATTAATGGCGGTGGAGATTTATATGCTGAAGTAGTTTATGAAAATCGAACTGACAGAGTGAAATTTAAAAATATACAAATGAATTTCGGTACAGAAAATGTAGATGTGGATAATAATTCCGCTACACCGGATGTTACGTTCCCAACTGTGGCTTTAAACCCAACAGCAGACTACGAGCAATTTGCTTTAAATCAAAGCGTTAAATTCACATTAGTTTTAAAAGATAAAGACGCAACAGGAGCTGTGACATCAAAAGTAGAAATTCCGCTACAAGCAACAGTAGTATTAAAAAATGCTGCGTTAGCTGTAGAAGTGACACCTCAATAAGTAAAAAAAGTAATGGCACTAATGTGTCATTGCTTTTTAAAATAAAAATAGTTCCGCTAATATAAGTTATAAAACTATATTTACGGAACTACTGATAATTTAATTTTTAAATATGTCATGACACTAGTTTTTGCAATAAAGTGTTGCAAGAATTAGTGTTATTATCTAATAAGTAAGAATTCTGAAAAAGAACTTTTTCATTTGTTAATTTATTTTCAACAATTTTAAAAGTAGTTTGGAGAAGTTCACATGTAAAAGTGTATACATTCTCTTGTTCATTATTTTCCATACCTAATAGACATAATTGAGAAATAAATAAGTTTTTCATTAATGTTTTCTTAGAAGTGTTATCACCTACTGTTTCTTGTTTTTCATTTTTTAAAGCAACCTTATTTGGGTTAATAAAAAATTGTTTTGATTTTAAAACTTTTCCTTGTTTAATCATTGTCTTCATAATAAGCGTGTTTCTGGGCGAAGAAACACTTTCCCACCTTTCAATAATAAAATAATGTGGGCGGTTTTTTAGGCATAAAAGGTCGGGCGAGACCTTTATTGTTTACATTAATTTCTATTATAGTAACTTAATGCTTTCTATATATATAATAATATAGTTTCATAGATTTGTAAACACATATATAGAAAAAAATACTAATATTGTTATTTTATTTTATGAATAATTTTTTTAAAAAGTAAATTCATAAAAAAGTGAAATATATAAGTAAATAAGTAAAGTGTGAGGGAGGAAATGTCATGAAAGATGGAGAAATGTCCCAGGAAGAGATTGATAAGCTCATAAACGGAGGTTCGGACGAGAAAGAATCTAATGTGCAGGAAGAATCTATAAATGACACTAATGCTTTAGGTGATGAAGAGAGTTCTCAATATTTAGCTGAAGAAATGTCTCAAGAAGATATTGACAAACTTTTAAATGGGGGATTAGAAAAAGATTCTAATGTTCACGCTGAATCCGTAAAAGACACTATTACCACAGGTAAAGAAGAAAGTTCTCAAGATTCAGTTACTGAAATGTCTCAAGAAGACATTGATAAACTATTAAAGAGCGCAGGTGAAGGAAAAGAAGAATTTACTCAGGATAGCATTGATAGTTTATTAAGAATGGCAAGCAATAGCATGTCGCAGTCAGACATAGACAGAATTTTACAAGAAGCGTACGAAAAAGAGCAAAATGAAAAAAATATGAAAGCTCAAAAACCACTTCACTCTGGGACCAACAACGATATAGCTCAGCAGCTAAATGAAGAAAGGGGTTACAGTAAATTAAAAGAGGAAAAGAGCCAAATAGACCTTTTAGAAGAAGAAAAACAAAGAAGAAAAAACGCATCACTGACAGAGGAAGAAAAAGACGTTATAGCTGAACTTATGGTTATTTCTTATAATGAGGCTTCCACTACATTGACCGCATTGTTAGGGAAGAAGGCATTTATAAAAAATCCTGTTATTGAGGAAGTTAACGAAAGAGATGTAAATGATGGCGGCGTTCCTCATGTAATAGTGAAAATACACTATACTAAAGGATTAGAATTAGAAAACACTTTAGTATTTAAAAAAGAGGATGCCTTTTATATTTCTGATGCTATGATGGGCGCACCATTTTCATATGATGACAACAGAGAACTAGACGAGATGGAATTTAGTGCTATAAAAGAGGCTATTAATCAAATGATAGGGAAGTCAGCTTCTGCAATGTTCCAAGTTCTACAAAAGCCAGTTGATATTTCACCACCAGAAGTTAAGGTTGAGCCACTAGGGACTGAAATAGAAGGCTCTAGGGGTGAGAATAAAAGAATTGTTAGAATCTCTATGGATTTGGAAATGGGTTCTAGTGTCAAATCTAAAATTTATCAGTTAATGTCTATTGATAATGCTAAAAAAATGGCAAATCTAATTCTTAATATGCGTAAAAAAGAAGAAGAGGTATATACTGATAAGAGTGATGATGGTGGCTCAAATGGAGAAAGTTATTATGTCAATCCGCTGTTTAAAAATGTAGAAGTAAAATTGGAACTTGTATATGGTACAACAAAAAAAACACTAAAAGAATTCTTGTCATTAGATAAAAATGATGTTATTGAACTGACAGAGGAAATTTATGAACCACTAAAACTATATGCAAATGGAATATTAGTTGCTGAAGGTGATTTAGTAAATGCTGATGGATATTATGGTGTGAAAATTAAAAAGATTGTATAGTTTGTTTTTTAGTAATTGAGGTGTGAAATTGGATAAAAAAAGAAAGAGTATATTATATATAACCATAGGGGTATTTGTAGTAGGGATAATATTAATGGTGTATCTGGGGTTAAAACCAAATCCCGTAAAAAAAGAATCAGAAAAAGAGATTACTATAGATAGTAAAGAAACCTCAACAACAGTTTCTACTGACAACGAAAATAATTCCAACGCAAGTGAAGAGGAGAAAGCAAAAGAAGATACGGATGAAAAACAAGAAGAGGGTGTAATTGGTTTTGTTGCAGAGAAGGATAAAAAAGCAAATTATTTAGATGGAACAAGGGAAAAAGCTGAAATAAAAAAAGATGATTACTCTTATATATTAGATGGGAAGTCTATACCTTTTTACCCTAAGCTGCCAAAAGAATGGGAAGATAAAAAGGCATTAATCGAGTACATACCAGATTACGCAATTAAAGATGCTTCAGAAAGGTCCGCGTATTACAAACAAAAAACGGATTTTACACCAGAACAAAAAATTGAATTAGAAAAAATTAAATCTCTGAATACAATAATGTATGAAGCATATCAAAAGGCTGATTACAATACGTACCTAAAGAATATGTATAAAGGGTGGAGAGAGTATTTTGGGGGATTCATTGGAAAAATGATTAAAGACAAAGAATTTAAAGAGGTAATTTTAGATTTCTATCCTGACCAAATTGATACAAAAATAGGTTATGCAAGTGGATTTATGGTCAAAGAAATTACTTATTATAATAACGGTGAAGCAACTGAAACTAGAGTAATAGATTCTTATATGCTTTATAAACAAAACGATAAAGGTCAATGGGAGTTATATTACGAAGGTCAAATGTAATAGGAGTCTTAAGTCAATTATTAATATTGGCTTAAGACTCCTATTTAATTACTTTTTTTTAAAGTCTTGAATGTACAAGTTTTGGTATAGGGAAAGGTCCAAATATGTATCATTTTCAAACTTTATTATTGGTCTGATAATTTCTTTGGGATTTAAATGATAGAGTTGACCGATTCTGCCATCTGAGAGTAATACACTTTCTTCAGTGAATAATTTAAATATATATTCAATAAAAGAAAAAACTACTAATGGATTAAGTCTATTACTCACAGCGTCAAAATATAATATATTTAACGCATTTAAAAAAGAAGTTTTTGTTTTATAGACTCTATCGGAGCATAAGGTATCTAATGCATCAATAAATGAAATAATTTGTACGCCGTGAGAAAGTCTTTTGCTATCTAATTTATTTGGATAGCCATCGCCCCTTCTATTTTCGTGGTGGTACAATACAGCTTCTTGAATATATGTATTATAAATACCTAAAGACTTTAATAGCGGGACTCCCAAAGTAGTATGTTTTTGGACATGAAGTTTTTCTTCAATTGTTAAAGGAGCCTCTTTGTATAAAATTTCTTGGTCTAATCGAACTTTACCAATGTCATGTAAATATCCCATTTGGCTTAGTAATATGGGTTTTTCAAGCAAGGTTATTTCACCTATTATATAAGAAATAATAGAAACATTAATAGAGTGCCTGTACAAAGAATCTTCACATCCAATTACGCTATATGCAAATTTAAAAAACTCCTTTTTATCCTCCAATAAGGAAATTAAGTTATGCATTTTTAATAGTAAGGGCTCAGGGTCCTCAATTGCTCCATTTTCAAGCAACTTAAAAAACTTTTTAGTTTGCTCTAAAGTATCGATGTATTCTTCCCAAAATAACGGTTGTTCGCTTTTTACTATAAATCTTTCCAACTGTAATAATAATGGTGTCTCAATAAGTACTTTTGAAACGAAAACTTTTTTAACGTTCATCTTTTTTAAGTATGAAATATCATTTGTTGATAAGATAGAGCCTTTTTTTATATAGATACCTTCTCCAATCTTGATATCTTTTTGTGTAATGGAGCCAAGTAATTTTAATGATACTTCTTCAGACTTCAATCAAATACCTCCTTTTAATCGTGGTTAATCTATATAAAATAAACGCCAAAAAGAGAAATATATAAAGGGGATGATAAAAAAAGCCGTATTGCTACGGCTTTTAAAATAATTAAGCATACAATTTCCGTTTTTGCGCAGGTTTTCTTGAAACACGTCCGGCTTTTTGCTTTCGCTTCTCAAGAAACAAATTAAGCCTATAAAGTTGAGTTTTTAATTCTTTTACTCGAATCTCGTAATCAGCAGGAAGCTGCTTTCTAGGATGTTTATATTTGTAGTAAGGGCTGTTAATCCAAGTATCATCATACATATTAATTTTAGCTTGAATTCTCTTTCTTTCTTCTAATTTTAACACATATTGATACCATTCCTGTCCCATTCTATTGTTAATAATGTCTGTAGCAATAGCAATTAATTTACTATCAGAATTACTTTTAGAACGGTCAATAGTTGCTGAACTAACATCTGCGTTATAGTAATCAATTGCTAAAATTGCTTCTTCTCTGTTTAACATACCAGCATCTCCTTTGAAATACATCTTGTAATTTTTTGAAATTTTACTATGATTTTTTGTTATTTGTTAAAACAAATTGATTTTTTGGAAACAGGATATTTTTGGTTTTTTTGAAAAACAGTATTTATAGAATGTAAGGGGAGGGAAAGTCGTAATAGACAAAGTTATGAATAAAATATTTATGAATCACGAGTTAATAGATGCAGAGAAGGCAAAAGTGTCGATAATGGATAGAGGGTATGTGTTCGGAGACGGAGTATATGAGGTAATTCGCTTTTACAATGGTGTTTTATTTAAGTTAGAAGAACACTTAGAAAGATTTAAAAGAAGCGTTCATGGTATTGAAATAGATTATGAATTTGATATGGATTTATTAAAATCAGAAATGGACTACTTAATTAAGAAAAGTGGATATAACTCTGGATATATCTATGCACAAATGACTAGAGGTGTAGGTAAGAGAGACCATGTATACATAGATAAAGAACTTTCTGAACCTCAATACATTGTGTATGTGGTAAAGGAGGAAGAACGTCCGTTAGAAGTTATGGAAAAAGGTATACGAGTGTTGCTCACAGAAGATATAAGATGGTTACGTTGCGATATAAAAAGTCTAAATTTACTGGGTAGTGTTATTGCAAAGAATGATGCTGTGAAACGTGGAGCTAGAGAGGCTGTGTTACACAGAAACGGATATATAACAGAAGGCAGTGCTACAAATGTTTTTGTTGTTAAAGAGGGTGTTCTATATACACATCCCGCAAACAATCTTATTCTTAACGGAATTACACGATTAACAATCATAGATATAGCAAAAGAACTTGGGATATCTGTAGTGGAAACCCCTTTTATTGTAGAGTTTTTCAAGACTGCTGATGAGGCTTTTACAAGTGCCTCTGTTAGCGAGATTTCTCCTATTAAAGAATATATCGAAGTAGTAAACAATGCGGAAGTAATAAGGAAAATAGGGAAAGGAGAAAGAGGAGAAGTAACTAGAATTATCCAAGAGAAATTTGGTGAAAAAATTGGCAAATAAAAAATACTTGGATGAACTTCAATATGCGAGAGCCTTTGCAATTATGGCTGTTTTGTGTGTACATGGAACGTCAACGGGTCTTGGTGCTACACCACATGACTCAATAATGTTTCATGTTTATAATTTAATCAATATGTTTGGAAAACTAGGGACTCCAACATTCTTCTTTATTAGTAGTTTTGTGTTGTTCTATACATACTATAATAAACCGCTGGATGGCTCTCTGTTAAAACGATTTTATACAAATAGATTAGCATATCTGTTGGTCCCCTACTTTATATTTTCCCTTTTGTATTGGGGAGTAAAGGGATATATATATGGTATGGGTACATTTGAAGACGAAGCAAAAAGATTGGTATTGTTATTGGCTACTGGGAAGGCACATACTCACTTATATTTTGTATTTGTAAGTGTGCAATTTTACGTTTTATTCCCGCTTATAATGTATTTGTTTAAAAATGTAAGGTTTGTTCGAAAAAATGCTATTTTATTAGGAATTATATTGCAGGCTTTATGGATTTATCTAAACTCAGAATTTTTTAAAGTAGAGATGAAGGGGTCGGTATGCCTTTCATATATTATGCCTTATTTTGTGGGCGCATATTTTGGTATCTACTATAATAAAATTATTGATAAAGCTAAAGATATAAGAAAAAGCTTTCTTCCAATTGCAATTACATGCATAGGATTTGGACTTTCACTGTGCTTTCATGTAGGAATTATGGATTTAAGTAGGTCTGGAATTACAAAATTACCGAACTTGTGGTACGAGTTTGGTTGGAGTTCTTATGCTCTCTTTTCTAGTTTATTTGTATTTACGTTGGTGCATTATATTGAACTAAATGCATCTTCAAAAGTAAAAGGTTTTCTAGAAGCTATTGGTACAGTCTCATTTGGAATTTACTTAGTGCATCCATTCTTTTTAATGTTAACGAGACATATTCTTACTACAGGTTCGCCAGTAACCTTTCATGGATGGCAAATTTTATCGTACCTAATTGCGCTATTTGGAAGTTGGGCAGTAGTAAGAGGAGTTTATAACTATTTTCCTTATTCATGGATATTTTTCGGGAAGGATTCAGCAAAAAGAAAAGTAAATAAAAATAGGGGATGATATTATGAGCCGCGAAGAAAAAATTAAAATACTTCATGAAACTTATGGTAGTACAAATGAATATGTTTGGAGCTTAGCAGAGTTAAATAAACGAAATGATGCTCAAATTGATATGTTATACAATGCATGCCTAGACGAAAACTCACAACTTCGAAAGAAAAGTGAGAACTAAACAGGGGGCTATTCTAATTTTTAGAATAGCCCTTTCTTAATTTCTTCTTTTTCTAATTGTTCCTGTTCACTTATATACTCTAGGTATCTTCTATTAACGGTAGCCTTGCTTACATTATAATTTCCCATCCCGTTTAATGTGGCGGTAATTTCTTCAAAGGTTAATCCAAGTTTTTTTAAACGGACAATTTCAAGAACTGGTAGTTCTTTGCGATTTCTTCCACCTTCTGTATTATTTTTAATATTTTTATGCGGTTTATAGCCATTTTTAACAGCCTTACGCATTCCTCGTTTAATTTTCATATTATGGATTTTTCTTTGATATTCCTCTACAGTAGCAACAATGCTTATCACCATAGAGTCTGCCTCAGAAAGCTCCAATTCCCCTTTGTGGCTATTTGAATAAATTTTAATGCCTTCTTTAATAAGATAATGAATTAATGCTATTTTTGCGTTTCCTCTACCTATACGGGTTTCATCTTGAATAAGTATAGCATCTACTTTTTCTGTTTTTGTTGTGTCAAGAAGTTCAAAAACACCATTTCTGTTAATGTCATATCCGCTTTCTTGTTCTTCGATTATTTTAATAACATTCATATTATGGTGATTAGCTAATGCTAGCAATTCTTCTTTTTGTCTTTTTAACGAAGTAGTTTGTTCCTCTTTTTTCGTACTTACGCGACAGTAAATGATGGCATTCAAGAATATCGCTCCTTTCCTATAATTATAATTATAGTACATACGTTCCTCAATTGACAGATTATATCTGTAAACATTGTTTTATAGGGTTCATAATATTTAAAGTTTTATAAAGGTTGAATGAAGAAAGAAAGAATTATTTAAAGTGAACTTAATACTTTTCGTTTAAATACTTAGGTGGAGGTGTACTAATATGAGTGAAAAAGGATTTCTTGATTACGTTCCTCTCCAATTTCTTAATTTTGATGCTGTTGCAATTATATTAATTGTGGGATTAGTAGCCTCAATTATAGCTTTTTATTGCTTTGCAGCTGAAGTTAAAATAAAGAAAGATGAGGAAATGAAAATAAAAAAACCTAAGATAACCAGGAAAAGAAAAGCAAAAACTAAAGAGAAGCTATTCATTGAAGAGGATGATTTTGCAACGGAAGAGGTTTTGGAACTGGACGTTGAGGAGTCAAATACAGAAGAAACACTGACACTTGAAAACAATGGTGTTCAGGAAAATATAGACTTTAAAAACATAAACCTCGAAGATTTAGACCTTGAAGATTTAGACCTTAAGGGCATTGAATTAACAGGAATAGAAGAAAATTTATTGAAGGAAGAAAAGCCTTCAGACGTTGTAGATGTAAATTTATCTGATGAAGATGAATTGTTTTTAGCTGAACTTA
>Ga0268252_1001438_pt1 | contig 13429 bp, 14 predicted proteins | sample AgamicMgSfrz_FD_200244 | JGI IMG/M metagenome (GOLD analysis project Ga0268252, IMG submission 200244) | Agave microbial communities from Guanajuato, Mexico - Mg.Sf.rz (v2) (version 3) | ecosystem: Host-associated > Plants > Phyllosphere > Phylloplane/Leaf | place: Guanajuato, Mexico | collected... | reverse complement strand
AGTGTAATTAAAATACCCGCTATTACAGCTACAAGGAATGTAAGTGTGGACTCTTTATAATTTTGCTTTACGGCAATATTGGTGACCTGGAGAATCAACATTAAGGAAAAGCAACATAGAAAAATACTGAATACTAAATATAGGAATGGACTCATAGTAGCCTCCTTTTAAAAAATAATTACAACAACATCTTTTGCTGTATAGAATGAATCAACTTAGCAACAATTGGATAATTATTAATAGTATCTCACTCTTTTTAATCGTTATTAGTAAACAAAAGTTAAGTTACTATATATTTAAACCTTTTTGCTTTAAAAAAAACAGACTGGGACATAAGTATTCCAGCCAAAGATAAATCCGAACAATTATACGAAGATACTAATAAAAATTCCGTATAATTGTTAGGTTTTTTATTTGTTTTTAAAAGGATGTTTCCATGAAGTTTAGTGCAATTCCCCGCAGCCGGAATACACTTCGCTTTCCGTGGGGCTCGCGCTGAGCCTCCTCAGCTTCGCCTCCGGGGTCTCAGACTGTCTCGCTAATCCCACAGGAGTCTTCGTGTATTTCGGCTGCTCTGTTTTTCCAACTAATTATATTTCCTCTTGTAAAAAGTATGCGAAAGCAGCCATTATTTACTAGCTACATTAGAGATTGTTCGTCTTTACAGAGTATCTATTTAGTTATGTCCCAGTCTCTACAAAAACAATAAAATTTATCCAAAAGTAGCCACTGAAAAAAACGCGAAAACCCCCAACAATGTTAATAATTGAAAAATGATCCCGACTATACTGCATATTAAACCAGCTGTCGCAAAACCTCTCCCATTTTCATTCGTTCTATTGATTTCATTTACTGCTTTTCTCGAAAAAACAATGCTGATAATTCCTAAGATAAGACCAATGATGGGAATTAATAGCGATAAAATTCCAAACGTTAACGAAATGATTGAATTAGTGTTTGTCTGATTGTTCATAACAGTCTTTCCTCCTTTCTCTCCATTACTTGATTCATCCCACTCTTAACGTCCCAGCTCAAACTGCGGAAAATGGAGGAAGCTAGGTGGGGGATGAGGGAAAACCCCACTGATAGAAGTTTTCTTTATATACTGCGATTGTTTGATTCATGCTTATGTAAAGTAATACGAATAACAGCAAATAAAGTTACAAAAGGATTTTTACAATTCTTTATACAACGATTCACATAACTTCATTTATTCAAGGAAAACTAGACAGTGGAGGTGAATTGAATGACAAATAGAAAAGCAGATCCATCAACAATTGGTTTAGGTTCTACACAACCTGAAGGTCAAGGAACAACTACGAAGGAAACAGGAAAAGCGAAGGCTGATTCTTCTAGAAAGAAACAAAAGCGTTCGTAATACTTATGGATTGACTAAAGCAGGTGGAAGAAATTTCGCCTGTTTTTTTGTATGGGTATTCAGGAGGCTTTTTAATGAATCTCTACCTCCAAATAATGTATAATAAAGAAGGGATTTTTTGATAATATTCAATGCGGGGGAAATCATTTGGACACTAACCTATCTAACACAAACAAAAAAAGAAACAAAGGATTAACGGTTATTGTAATTAGTCTTATTCTTTTTGGCCTGATTGGATATGCAGTATACTGGGCATTTTACGATATGAATAGATTGCCAAAAGGGAAATACTTAACAGAAGAAGCCTCTCCAGATGGCACTTACACCTTAAAAGCTTATCTCGTAAATGGTGGTGCTACTACTTCCTATGCAATTCGTGGGGAACTTGTATTGAATAATAAAGATAATAAGACCAAAAATGTTTATTGGAATAATAACGAAGAAACAGCGACTATTGAATGGACAGATAAAAATACAGTAGTGGTGAATGGGCATATACTTCATGTTCCAAAAGACAGATTTGATTATAGAAAATAATCATAAGCTTAATGGTGCGTAGAATAAATGTAGTGTTTAAATAAAACCAGTTGACATGTACAAATAAGCTGTTATATAATTATCTCGAATTCAAGATAATTGAGAGGATGATTATCATGGATAATAAGGAATTATTGAGTGAAGAGGATTTATCTTTAAAGGTCTTCGTCGTTTTATCGAGGGCTTTGCAATCGATAAAGAAACAAGTAGAAGAAGATATAAGGTGTCTTGGATTAAACCCTACAGAGTTTTCTGTTTTGGAATTAATCTACAGCAAAGGGGATCAGCCGATTCAAAAGATTGGAGAAAAAATCCTCCTTGCAAGTAGCAGCATTACTTATGTTGTAGATAAATTAGAGCATAAAAATTTAATCAGGAGAAAGCCATGTCCTAAAGATCGCCGGATTACTTATGTGGTTATTACCGAAGAAGGAACCGAACTAATGGATAAAGTCTTTCCAAAGCATAAAGCAGCGTTGAGGGAGATATGTGGTGGTTTAGATAGGAAAGAGAAGGAAATGCTAATTGAGCAGTTAAAAAAACTAGGTCTTCATGCACAAAGCATGTAATTTTTTTAAAGTAATATCTCGAATTAATAATATTTTAATTCGTAGTAATAGCTACCGTAGATTATAAAAATCGTACAAATGATTTTCTAGCAATTATCTAATATTAAGTAATAATGAGAGTTTATTAAGGAATAGGAGTGGAAGGAAAATGACGAAAAAAACAAGTGGAATTCACCATATTACAGCAATCGTAGGTCACCCCCAAGAGAATGTTGATTTCTATGCAGGAGTGTTAGGATTACGTTTAGTAAAACAAACTGTCAATTTTGATGATCCAGGAACGTATCATTTATATTTTGGAGATGAAGGTGGGAATCCCGGAACGATTATTACTTTCTTTCCATGGGTAGGAGCACGTCAAGGAATTATTGGAGATGGGCAAGTTGGCGTAACTTCTTATGTTGTTCCTAAAGGAGCACTGACATTTTGGGAGAATAGATTAGCGAAATTTAATATATCTTTCACAAAAACGGAACGCTTTGGTGAAAGATACTTAGAATTTGCTGATCCCCATGGATTACTACTAGAAATTGTGGAAAGAGAAGAAGGAAAGAATAATAGCTGGCAGTTTGGTGAAGTAACATCAGAAAACGCAATTAAAGGTTTTGGCGGCGCAACACTTTTATCAAAACAACCAGAAAAAACGGCAGAGCTTTTAGAAAACGTGATGGGCTTTGAAAAAGTTGGGAAAGAAGGAGAGTATGTTCGATTCCGTTCTTTCAGCGATATCGGCAATGTCATTGATTTAAAATTGACTACTAGTGGTAGTGGAGCAATGGGTGTTGGAACAGTTCATCATATTGCCTTTAGAGCAGTGGATGATCATGATCAATTAGATTGGCAAAAGCATGTTTCACAAAATGGTTATCATGTTACACCTGTTCAGGATCGAAATTATTTTAACGCCATCTATTTTAGAGAGCATGGAGAAATTCTCTTTGAAATTGCAACAGATCCTCCAGGCTTTGCGATTGATGAATCCCAAGAAACAATGGGAGAAAAATTAATGTTGCCAAGTCAATATGAGCAATATAGAGAACAGCTTGAACGTAGATTAATACCAATTGATGTAAGAAATCTCGACTAACTTTGTAAAGGATGATTTGATGCAGTCCATTGATCCGAAAATTATTTCAGAAAGAGATAATTATAAATTTCTAATTGGAAGCATAATTCCTAGGCCAATTGCCTTTGTTACTAGCTTATCGGAAGAAGACGTCTTAAATGGAGCACCTTTCAGCTATTTTAATATTGTATCGTCTAATCCACCATTGGTTTCATTGTCTATCCAGCGCTCCAATGGGAAGCAAAAGGATACAGCGAGAAATATTTTAAGCAAGAAGGAATTTGTGATTCACATGGTAGATGAGCAAAATGTTGATAAAATCAATCAAACTGCAGCAAATCTTTCTCCAAGTCAAAGTGAAATTAAGCTAGCGGGGTTAACGCCTATTGATAGTAGTAAAATTTCTGTACCTGGTGTAAAGGAAGCAAAAATTCGCATGGAATGTGTATTGGAACACTCATTAGAATTGGGAGGGGCAGATGCCCTTCCAGGATGTGATTTTCTGATTGGAAGAGTAGTACTTTACCACATCGACAATAATCTTTACGAAAATGGCAGAATTGATCCACGAGGATTAGCTCCAGTCAGCAGGCTAGCTGGAAATGACTATGCAAAAATCGGTGAAATGTTTACGAAAGAAAGACCACAATAATCCTTTGATTGGAGAGGATAGTATGCAGAAAACGGCAGGGATACATCATATTTCAGCAATGGTTAATGATGCTCAAAAAAATATCGATTTTTATGCTAGTATTCTTGGTCTAAGAATGGTGAAAAAGACGATTAACTTTGATCGTCCTGAAGTATATCATCTTTATTTTGGGAATGAAGCAGGAACGCCAGGAACAGTGATTACTTTCTTTCCTTGGGAAAAACAGCTGAAAGGTAGAATTGGCACAGGACAGGTCGGTGTTACAAGTTATGTCATTCCTCATGGTACTAGTGAGTTTTGGAAGAATCGTCTTCAGCGCAATGGCGTGAAAGTGGAAAGTGTTATTAGATTTGACGAAAATTACTTGCAATTTGTTGATCCAGATGGACTTCAAATCGAATTGGTGGAAAGAAAGGATGGCCCAATAAATAATTGGGCAATGGGAGATATTAATCCATCTGTTGCTATTAAAGGATTTGGCGGGGCAACTTTAAATTCTGCTCAACCTAGCAAAACAGCAGAAGTACTAGAAAATATATTAGGACTTAAATATGTGGGAGAAGATGCAGGGTATCTTCGTTTCTCAACAGATGCGCAGATAGGCAATGTGATTGATATAAAATTGACCCCATCTGTTCGCGGCCTCATGGGAGCAGGAACAGTCCATCATATTGCTTGGCGAGCGAGAGACATGGAAGAGCTTCAGCAATGGAGATCGTCTCTGTTAGAAAAAGGCTACTATCCAACTGAGATCAAAGACCGGAACTATTTTAAGGCACTTTATTTTCATGAAGAAGGTGGCATTCTTTTTGAGATTGCTACCGATGGTCCAGGATTTGCGGTAGATGAGCCAGTAAGCAATCTAGGAGAAAAGCTTATGTTGCCTGAGTGGCTAGAGGAAAAAAGAGAGGAACTAACAGCTGCATTGCCTAATGTTAACGTTAGAATTCTAGAGGAGGAGAAGGAATGAAGCATATTTTCAATAAAGGTAAAGATTCGAAAAAGCCAACATTATTGCTATTACATGGTACAGGCGGAACTGAATTAGATTTATTGCCTCTTGCTGGCATGATTGATGATGATGCGTCTGTATTAAGTGTCCGTGGAAATATTTTAGAAAATGGAATGCCCCGTTTTTTTAAGCGATTAGCTGAAGGTGTATTTGATGAAGAAGATTTAATTTTCCGTACACAGGAATTAAATGAATTTCTTGATGAAGCTGCTAAAGAATATGAGTTTGATCGAGATAATGTAATTGCCATTGGATATTCTAATGGTGCTAATATTGCAGCAAGCTTACTATTCCACTATCAGGATGCATTGAAAGCAGCCATTCTTCATCATCCAATGGTTCCAAGAAGAGGGATTACACTTCCTGATTTAACAGGAAAAGCAGTATTTATTGCAGCGGGGACAAATGATCCAATTTGTTCACCAGAAGAATCAAATGAATTACAATCATTGCTTGTAAATGCAAATGCTAATGTCGAAATGCATTGGGAAAACAGAGGCCATCAATTAACAACTGAAGAAGTAGAGGCTGCTGGCAAATGGTATTCTGGATTAACGAATAGATAATTTATTTAGGCTGTGGGTCAATAGCAATAAGCCTTACAAAAACAACTTTATTTAAAAGAAAAAAACAATCATAAAGAAAACTTCGATAAGCGGGGGGCTAACTGCCCGTTAAGAGTGGGATAAATTTCAATTAATAGGGAATAAGAAGAACAGCAACATTGGAAAAAGGTGATTTTCAGTGAAGGCAGTTCTTATAAGGTTCCGAGCATAATAAATAAAAGCAGGTGTATTTATGGGATTGTTAAAAAAATTATTTGGAAAATCAAAGGAGATGGAAACTATGTCAAATGTTAAAGTAGCAGTAGTTTTTTATAGCATGGGCGGAACAAACTATCAATTAGCACAATGGGCTGCAGAAGGTGCAAAAGAAGCAGGTGCAGAAGTTAAAGTGGTAAAAGTACAAGAATTAGCACCACAATCTGTTGTCGACAGCAATGAAGTATGGAAATCAACAGTTGAAGCAACAAAAGACGTACCAGTTGCAACATCAGAAGATATCGAGTGGGCAGATGCCATTATTTTCAGTGTTCCTACACGTTTTGGTACAATGCCATCTCAAATGAAGCAATTCATTGATTTACAAGGCGGACTTTGGGCAACAGGAAAAACAGTGAACAAAGTAGTAAGTGCGATGACGTCAGCACAAAATCCACATGGTGGACAAGAAGCAACACTATTATCTTTATACACTTCCATGATGCATTGGGGTGCTATTATCGCTACTCCAGGATACAGTGATCCTGTCCTTTTCGGAGCAGGCGGAAATCCTTATGGAACAAGTGTAACAGTTGGACAAGATGGGAAAATGATTGAAGACGTGCAAGGCGCAGTGAAGCACCAAGCTAAACGTACTGTTACAGTTGCAGAATGGGTTAAAAAGGGAAATGAATAATAGCTAAGAAAAGGCAATTTGATGAAGAACCAGAAGTGAAAACTTCTGGTTTTTTCATTTTTCGATAAGTTTATATGTAAAGGTTTACGTAGTATAAGCTGTCAAAAAGAAAGATTTTCTTATTGACACTACCTCAAAATAACTTTAAGATGAAAAAAGTAAATCCGACTATATTAATAGGGAAAGGGTGTTTAGGAGTGGCAACTTCAGCAAATGTTCAATCGGTTCAAATTGCAAAGAGTCTTGAAGAGCAACCAAAAGGATTAAAGGCTCCACAGATGACTTTAATCATCGGTGGACTTATTGTTGCAGCAATTCTACTAGTCTACTTAATCGTGACACAACAGAGTATGCAACCTATATTATTGGTATTAGGTCTTTTACTTGGTTATACATTGTTTCATGCTCGTTTTGGTTTCACGTCAGCATTTCGCAGACTTGCATCTGTAGGGAATGGGCAAGCATTGCGTGCCCATATGCTAATGCTTGCAGTGGCAGTAACACTTTTTGCACCAATTTTAGCATATGGCATTTCATTTTTTGGAACAGGAGCAACTGGATATGTATCACCAGTTGGCGTTAGTCTTGTTGTTGGTGCCTTTATGTTTGGTATCGGCATGCAGCTAGGCGGCGGATGTGCGTCTGGTACATTGTATGCAGTAGGTGGTGGACGTTCTGTTGCGTTTGTGACATTATTATTCTTTATCATTGGTTCAACGATTGGGGCAGCCCATTTAACATTTTGGACGCAAGAATTACCATCATTTAAACCCATTTCATTAGCAACCTCTACAGGTCTTGGCTATGGTGGAGCTTGGCTAGTATCAATCATATTATTTGGTTTAATTGCATGGATTACATTAGTGATTGAAAGAAAAAGAAAAGCACCAAAAATGGCTCCACTTCCAACCACAACAGGCTGGAAACGAATTTTCCGTGGTTCTTGGCCATTGTTTGCAGCAGCAGTCGTGTTAGCTGTACTTAATGCTTTAACATTGATGACACGTGGTACTCCATGGGGAATTACATCTGCTTTTGCTTTATGGGGCTCTAAAGTAGCACAATTTTTTGGAATGGATGTAGCAAGTTGGGGATTCTGGCAAGGGGCAAATGCCCAAGCTTTAGAAGCTTCTATTTTTGCAGACTCGACAACTATTTTAAACTTTGGTGTAATCCTTGGTGCATTTTTAGCATCAGCAGCAGGCGGTCTATTTAAATTCTCAAAAGTAACGGTTGGGAATGTGCTTGCTTCCATCATCGGTGGATTATTAATGGGCTATGGATCACGTCTAGCATTTGGATGTAATGTAGGTGCATACTTTGGTGGTATCGCATCTTTCAGTGTACATGGTTACGTATGGGGAATTCTAGCATTAGCTGGTACGTTTGTAGCCTTGTATCTTCGTCCATTATTTGGACTTTCTGTACCAAAATCAAAAGATACATTCTGTTAATAAAAGGCTGTTGTTTTTTTAATAGAAAAAAAGAATTAGTTGGAAAAAGGGAGCAGCCGGAATACACGTAGACTCCTGTGGGATTAGCGAGACAGTCTGAGACCCCGGAGGCTTAAGCTTAGTCCCCAGGAAAGTGAAGTGTATTCCGGCTGCGGGTAATCGCACCAAACTTTACGAAAACAGCCTAATAAAAAAAGTAGGTTATCGACTCTGTTGATACCTACTTTTTTTGTTTATCTGTAACAGATAAAAGTAGTTTCCTACCTTTATCAAAAGCAAGTATAGTAACGATTGTATCGAAAACAAGTTTAATAGAGTATGTACCCAATACTGTTGGTTGGCGATTTTTTAAATTATCATTTTTACATAAGAAATACAAATACTTAATGAGTGAAGAGGAGAAATTGTTATAAGGTAAATTTATAAAGTTACAGAATTTCTTACCAAAATTTAATAAAAAATTTTTTTACTTAAGTATAGACAAAACAAAAAGATGTGTGTAAAATTATCTTTAATTAGAGATAATTTATTTCAAAGTATTTTTCAATAGAAAAATCTCTAATCAGTTTGCCTTGAATGAAAAAAATTGAGGGAGACTAATTTTTTGAATAAATATCTTGAATTCAAAATAAAAAAGGAAAATGGAGGAATTTTAAAATGGCAAAATGGACAGTAGATCAATCACATTCTAGCGTAGGGTTCGAAGTAAAACATATGATGGTTTCGAAGGTAAAGGGGCAATTTAACTCTTATATAGCAGACGTAGAAGCTGCAGATTTAACAGACCTAACAACAGCAAGCATTGCATTTAAATTTGAGGTAGCAAGCATTAATACACATAGCGAAGATCGCGACAATCACTTAAAATCGGCTGACTTCTTTGATGTAGAAAAATACCCAACAATTGATTTTAAATCAACATCTATTACAAAAGATGGAGATGACTTTAAAGTAATAGGTGATTTAACAATTAAAGATGTTACGAAACCAGTAACATTTGACGTAGAATTCGGTGGAAAAGGCACAAACCCATGGGGTGTAGAAGTTTACGGTTTTGAAGGGGAAGCAAAAATCAACCGTGAAGACTTCGGACTTACTTGGAATGCAGTTTTAGAATCAGGTGGCGTACTAGTAGGAAAAGACATCAAGATTAAAGTAGAATTAGAAGTAAACCCAGCATAAGGAATCAGAGGGGCGGTTCTTATGTATCCAATAGGATGCGTGAGATTCGTCCCTTTTTCATTAGAAGTTAAGAAAGGGGTTACATTTTTACTTGAAAAGAAACTCAATTCTTCCTATAATAAATATTCGAAGCACATATATTTTAACAGATTAATAGGAAAAAATGTAATCGTTAACAATTTGATATTTCCACACAATAAAACTCGTTTAAGAACGATTCAGAAAAGGTGGTGATGAGGAATAAGCATTCCATAATCTCTAAACCAAGCACAATCTAAATTTCCGTTCTTTATTATTTTCCTCCCTTATACAAGTTTACTATTTTATTCCCAACAAGAATTACTAAACAAGTCGGTTTCAATTCCAGTTAAGCAGCTAGTTTCAGTTTCCTTATAAAAATATCATTTACTCAAATAAAAAGGAGTGTCTGCATATTGATTAACATAGCTATTATTGGCATAGGTGCAATTTCTAGTTCTCACGTAAAGGGATATTTGCAGTTTAAGGATGAATGTAAAATTGTTGCACTTTGTGACATTTATCCAGACAAAGCACATCAAAAGGCTAAGGAATATCAGTTAGATGTGGATATATATGATGATTATAAAGAGCTTTTAAAAAGACCAGATATAGATTTAGTTTCTGTTTGTACTCCCCCTTATACCCATGCTGAAATTTCGATTGCTGCGATGAATGCTGGAACGCATGTTTTAGTGGAAAAGCCTATGGCGTCTTCCTTAGAGGAATGTCATGCAATGAATGAGGCAGCGAAAAAAAATAAACGTATATTATCGGTTGTTGCCCAAAATCGTTTTACTAATCCAATGATGAAATTGAAACAAGTATTGGATACAAAATTAATGGGACCAATTGTACATACACAGGTTGATTCCTATTGGTGGAGAGGCTATAGCTACTATGATTTATGGTGGAGAGGAACTTGGGAGAAAGAGGGTGGAGGTTGTACGTTAAATCATGCTGTTCATCATATCGATATTTTCCAATGGATGAATGGAATGCCAGCAGAAGTAACGGCTGTTGCAAGTAACGCTTCTCATGATAATGCAGAAGTTGAAGACATATCTATTGCCATCATGAAATATGATAATGGCGCTCTTGCCCAAATTACGAGCTCCGTCATTCATCATGGAGAGGAACAACAATTAATTTTCCAAGGGAAAAATGCTCGAGTATCTGCTCCTTGGAAGGTAAAAGCTTCTAAGTCGAAGGAGAATGGCTTTCCAGAAGATGATCCACAATTAACAGAACAAATTCAACAAGTATATGATCGTTTGCCGTCCATTTCATATGAAGGGCATACTGGTCAAATTTATGATGTACTATTAGCAGTTAACGGGAAAAAGGATGTACTCATTGATGGGAAACAAGGTCAGCAAACTCTTGAGCTGATTACAGCTATTTATCAGGCTGCAAATACAGGCAAAACAGTCAAATTACCTTTAACAAAAGAAGATTCTTTTTTTACAAGAGAAGGAATTCTGACGCATGCAAAACATTTTTATGAAAAGAAAAATGTGGTGGAAAACTTTTCTGATAACACTATAACAACTGGTGGCAAGTATGAATAGTCATTTAGTAGTTTCCTAAAATAGTTGAATAGAATTTTTAATCCGATAGAGGAGTGATTAGGATGAACCAAAAGGACGGAATGAACTACGCACCAGAAGGTAAGGTTAATAAAGTAGTAGATAAAGGCGAATTTCTCTTTGCTGCAATTGGTCTTGACCATGGCCATATTTATGGAATGTGTAATGGATTAATAGAAGCAGGTGGAGAATTAGTAGCAGTCTATGATCCTGATGCACAAAAAGCAGCTGCCTTTTGTGAAAAATATCCGAGTGCTACTGTGGCAATGTCTGAGCAGGAAATTCTAGAAAATACATCTATTCATCTTGTTGCGAGCGCGTGTATACCAGTAGATCGTTGTGAATTAGGGCTTCGTGTGTTAGATGCAGGAAAGCATTATTTTGCTGATAAGCCTGCATTTACAAAAAAGGAACAAGTAACCTTAGCTAGAAAAAAAGTCGCAGAAACAGGATTAAAATGGGGCATCTACTATAGTGAAAGATTACATGTAGAGAGCGCTATATTTGCAGGACAACTAATTGAACAAGGCGCAATTGGGCGAGTGATTCAAGTAACAGGATTTGGTCCCCATCGTGCTAATCCAGAATCAAGACCAGATTGGTTCTTTGATCCAGCATATTTTGGCGGAATTCTTTGTGATATTGGAAGTCATCAAATTGAACAATTCTTATATTATGCAGGTGCAAAGGATGCAAAGGTATTGCACAGTAAAGTGGCGAACTATAGTTTTAAAGATCACCCAGAATTTGAGGATTTTGGGGATGCAACTCTTTTGGCAGACAACGGGGCGACGTTTTACTTCCGAGTGGATTGGTTTACACCAGATGGGTTAGGAACATGGGGAGATGGACGGGTACTTATCCTTGGAACAGAAGGTTATATTGAGGTAAGAAAGTATATTGATATAGCGCGAAGCAATTCATCAAACCACCTATACTTAGTAAACCAAGAGGGAGAGAAACACTTTGAGCTTTCAGGAAAAGTAGGCTATCCTTTCTTTGGTCAGTTCATTTTAGACTGCCTAAATGGAACCGAAAACGCAATGACCCAAGAACACGCATTCAAAGCAGCAGAACTATGTATCGAAGCTCAAGAGCAAGCAATAAAGATAACTGGGTAACAGAGGGACGGTTCTTCTGCTTCCTTTTAGAAGCAAAGAACCGTCATCTCCTTAAAGAACCCAAATAAAAGGAGTCGCACTTATCATGAATAGGAAAATGCTTTTTAATGACGAATGGGAATTTGCAAAAAGCGGTTTGGAAGTGACAGATAGTACTAATTTAGAATTTAAGCCAATTGATTTGCCACATGATTGGCTTATTTATAATACACTCGATCTCTATGAAACTAGCATTGGTTGGTATCGTAAACGATTTACTTATTCAAGGAAACAAACGGAGCAGGTATTGGTATGTTTTGATGGTGTGTATATGGATTCTTCTGTATATGTAAACAACGAGTTTGTTGGGGAGTGGAAAAATGGTTATTCCTCATTTGAACATGATATCACAGCTGCTATGGTTGATGGTGAAAATGATATCCTTGTAAAAGTAGTGTATCAAAGCCCTAATAGTCGATGGTATTCAGGAGCTGGGATTTATCGGAATGTCTGGCTTAAGACAAGAGATAAAAATCATCTAGTTACCGATGGAATTTACATTACCATGAATCAACAAGATAATCGTTGGCATGTCGAAGTGGAGACAGAATTAGCGATTGATCAAGACGTGCACCTCATCCACTCTATTTTTTTCAAAAATCAAAGGTTAGCCATTTCCTCAGAAAAGGTGGCAGTAGAAACGGAAACAACTGCTTCTAATAAACAAAGTCTCTTTGTCGATCATCCATTGCTTTGGAGCATAGACGAGCCACATTTATATCAGCTTAAAACAGAGTTGCAAATGATTGATCCTGAGTTAACGACAGTTGAATCTGTTACCCAAAATATAGGCTTTCGAAGTATTGTTCTAGATGCCAAGCAGGGACTTCGCTTAAATGGCAAAAGAATGAAGCTAAATGGTGTTTGTGAACATCATGATTTAGGGGCATTAGGAGCTGCGTTTAATAAACAAGCTTTACAAAGAAGATGCGAAATATTAAAGGATATGGGCGTAAATGCGATTAGAACAGCCCACAATATGCCGGCAAAAGAGCTAATGGATTTAGCAGATGAGCTAGGATTTCTTGTCGTTTCAGAAGCATTTGATATGTGGGAAAGACCGAAGACTAAGTATGATTATGCGCGTTTCTTTAAAGAGTGGGCACCAATCGATGTAAGAAGCTGGGTGATGCGAGACCGAAATCATCCAAGTCTGTTAATGTGGAGTATTGGAAACGAAATATATGACACCCATGCAGACGAGAGAGGGCAAGAAATAACAAGGATGTTAATGGAGGAAGTACATAAGTATGATCCGAAGAACAATGCCTGGATAACAATTGGTTCCAACTATATGCCATGGGAAAATGCACAAAAATGTGCGGATATTGTAAAAGTAGCTGGCTATAATTAT
>Ga0268252_1001434_pt1 | contig 13454 bp, 7 predicted proteins | sample AgamicMgSfrz_FD_200244 | JGI IMG/M metagenome (GOLD analysis project Ga0268252, IMG submission 200244) | Agave microbial communities from Guanajuato, Mexico - Mg.Sf.rz (v2) (version 3) | ecosystem: Host-associated > Plants > Phyllosphere > Phylloplane/Leaf | place: Guanajuato, Mexico | collected... | reverse complement strand
CTACGTGAACAACAGAACGTAACTTTGCTCCTTTGTTATCATAGGAATTACGATTAAATGTTTTCTTATAATAGTCGTATACTTTTTCTGCATTTACATGTGCATCAACACCTGCTTTATCTTCAAAGAACTTGAACTTACTTTTAATTTCATAACCCGTATATCCTAGTCCATGTGATGTTGAATCATGAAATTGTTTATCCAAATCTCTCGAATCAAACGTATGAACACCATTTCCACGTTTGCCATCAAATAAATGAAAAAACCCTGTTTTTCCATTTTGAACAATTTCAAATGATTGTTTGTTGCCTAAAACACCATATCCAAAACCAGTCATATGATCGACCGCATTATATTTATTAATTACTTTTCCATTTGTTGCATCAATAAAATAATGCCAGTATCCTGGTGCTGGTTTTGAAACAGAAGCTTTTATAACATAGGAAAGATAATATTCCCCATCTTTTTCATATATGTATAAATCTTTCTTAATACCATCATAGTTATCTACTTTTCCCATCTCTTTCTCAATACCAGCTTTCGCAATATTTACAGCCTCTTTTTCTGAAATCTTTGCAGTTGATGGGATATTTTTATTTTCTAAATTCGGGATAACTTGTCCAAAAAATGCTTTCACATTATTATTTTTATCAAGTGCTATTGTTTGATCAGAACCATATACAGGAACACCATTATATTTTTCAATAAGCTTTACATGCGTCGTTTCTGTTTCTGCGTCTTCTTCTTCTCTCACGATTTCAAAATATTCCTCCATATTTCCTGCTAATTTAAACATGTCTTTCTTACTCTTTAAATACTGGAATACACTCTCTTTTTTATCTAACCCTTCTGGTGCTTTCCACTCTTCCCCAATATAAGATGGTGTATGAAATTTTTGACTGTATTGTATTTTTTTCTCCGTTGCATATGTACGAGACGTATCTATTGTCGTGAATCCCCCTAAAACCATAGATAAAGCTAATGTTGAAGATAAAACCTTCTTTTTCAAAAACACCACTCTCCATCCCTATTTTTTACACTTTTATATAATTCTAGCAATAATAGTACACGACCTCCTAACTGACATTTTTTAAAATAAAAACAGAATATTCAGGTTATTTCACCGTGAGTTTCATATGCAAAGTTCATATAACACAGAGCAGGGGCATCTGTAGTTGATAAACATAAAACAGCTATGACATACTATAATCATTATAGATATCAATGAAATTAAAAAAGATGAATCCTGTTGGATACAGAAATCATCTTCTTGATGTTGCCTAACATTTTTATAAAATAGTATGAGATATACCAACACAAGAAGGCCTAGACCCCTTACTTTAGGCCTTCTCCATTTAAATAAAGATTTTATAAATATCGTTATTTCACCATTTAATATTTTTTTGTTAAAATAACATTAATCTTTTTACTTTCACTTTAAAGATGATATTTCAATCTTGGTTCTAGTTTCTTAGGAACTCTTTTTTATTAAGGGAAAATTCCGTCTAAATCTATTCACTAAACTCATGCTTTGGCATACAATATTACTGCCTTTCTAGATAATGGGAGCTCGTCACTTTCTTTATAATTAGGTCTAAGGAGCGTTCTCGATCAGCGCTCTTTTTATTCATTATCAATATCTCTACTTTCATGATTGTTTGATTTTGAATCTAACAAGACTCTTATGTCAGGTGGGGGAATATACTATTTTTGTAATTCTCACATGCCTATACATCTATTGCATAATAAAAGGACAACTATGTATCAGCTGCCCCTACTTCAAAATTTTATGATTATAAATACAATTCCTATCACGTATATCCTCCTTCGTATATACGTACTTTTTCATGTAACGATTTGATATGACCAGTCAATAGACTATTGATTACAGCTACCTCATATCCATTTGTGATTCATTGACTGAAGACATGTGAGCAAATATATCCTGCACCACTTAAAACAAATACTGTCTTTTAGTCATTACCTATCGATTTATACTTTGCAATTCCTTAATAAAGCGATTAAACCCTGCTCTACCCTCTTTATTCATCTTATAAACACCAACATCTTCTAAGACACGTTCAAATTTCTTTGCAACTTCAATTTGAAGAAATCTTTGGATGTTTTCTTCTGTATATCCACCTTGGACTTTTAATTCATCTGCCCATTTTTGATGGATTTCAGGAACGTATTCCCTCTTGTCTAACAAGTATAGCTCAACTTCATGCAGTTCCTTAATCAAACGTGGGGGTAGAATTGCAAGTCCCATGACTTCAATAAGTCCTATATTTTCTTTCTTAATATGCTGTACATCTTGATGTGGATGAAAAATTCCATCAGGATATTCTTCACTCACATTATTATCACGAAGTACAAGATCAATTTCATATTTCTCTCCACGGCGTCGTACAATTGGTGTAATTGTATGATGTTTTGTACCATCTTTTGATTGCGCACGAATTTGTAAGGATTCATCTGAATAGTTCTTCCAACTTTCATGTATATAGGTACTGGCATTAATGAGTTCTTCTTTATTTAGAGAAGAAAGACGAATCACACTCATTGGCCAGTTGACGATACCACAAGAAGTATTTGGATAGGCAGGCAATTCAAATGTTTTAAGAACGTTAGCCTTTGCCATTGGAAAGTTATGGCGTCCGGCTTGATAATGATCATGGCTTAAGATAGACCCTCCTACAATAGGTAAATCCGCATTTGAACCAATGAAGTAGTGTGGCATTGTTTCTACAAAACTAAACAAACGAGAAAATGCCTCACGAGAAATTTTCATTGGACGATGCTTTTTGGATAATACGATGGCGTGTTCGTTAAAGTATGCGTATGGTGAATATTGAAACCCCCACCCTTCTCCATCTAGCTCAATATTAATAATTCGGTGATTGCTTCTACCTGGATGGTTCAAGCGACCGAAATACCCTTCATTTTCAATACAAAGTAAACATTTTGGATAATTACCCTTCGGTGTATTTCTAGCTACCATGATCTCTTTGGGATCTTTCTCTGGCTTGGATAAATTAATAGTAATCTCCAGTTCGCCATATTTTGATTCTGCTATATATTGAATATTTTTTTCAATCGCACGTGTCTTTATATAATCATTTCGTTTACTAAGTTCAAAGAAATAATCCGTTGCTTGTTTAGGACTTTTACGATATGCCCTCTGAAAATTCTCATTAACCTTAGATGGAAGTGGCGTAATCACATCCATTAAAAGCGCTTCAAGCATTTCACAATTAATTTGATTTTTAGAGATTTTTAGATTTTCCATCGCTTTATCTATCAGTGTATTTAACAGCACATGTGGGTCCATTTCGACTACGCTAGTAATCTCCCCCATGTCCGATTCGCCAATCAAACGTAATAGTTGATTGTGCGTATAAATTCGGTCAGTTTCCTCAATGGCTCCATTATTAATTGCAAGAGTAGTAAAATCATAAATTGCTTGGCTTGCTTTCATCTTTTTCACCCCATTCTTCATCTGATTGCTGTAGTTCCACTACCAATGTGTGCTACATAAAAGACAGGCGCATATCCTACAACTTTAAGATATTCATCATAAACGTTGTTTTTAAAAGCATGGACTTTACTTTCTTTTACTAATGCGATGGCGCATCCACCAAATCCAGCCCCAGTCATACGTGCCCCAAGTACACCCTCTTGTTTTTGCGCAGTGGCGACTAATGTATCTAATTCCAACCCAGTAACTTCATAATCATCTCTTAAAGATGCATGAGAAGCATTCAATAGCTTTCCGAATTCTTCTAAATCATTTGCAGTAAGAGCTTCTTTTGCTTTTTTTGTGCGCTCATTTTCATAAACTGCATGCTTGGCGCGTTTAATTAAGGTTTCATCCCCAATAAGACTTTGATTTTCATCAAATTCTGCTTTGCTTAATTCTCCAAGTGTCTTAATTTCTAACTTTGTTTGGAGACATGCGAGTGCTTCTTCACATTCAGCACGGCGTTCATTGTATTTTGAATCTGCTAGTTCTCGGCGCTTATTTGTATTCATAATTACAATAGCATAATCATTCAAAACCACTGGTACCATTTCATACTCTAACGTATTGGTATCTAGGAGAATTGCTTTGTCTTCTTCACCAAATCCAATGGCAAACTGATCCATGATACCAGAGTTCACACCAATAAATTCATTCTCAACTTTTTTACCCATTTTTACTAATTCGAGTCGCGTTACATCTAAGTTGAACAGGTCTTCTAATACTACGCCCACAAGTAATTCAAGTGAAGCACTACTTGAAAGTCCTGCGCCATTTGGAATCGTCCCTTCAACTAATAATTCAAAACCAGAGTCTATTTTATGGCCAGCTTCTTTCAACGTTAAAATTACCCCTTTTACATAATTTGCCCAATTATCATTTCTATCGTAATTTAGTTCATTTACGGTAAAGCCAATCACTCCAAGCTTCTCAAAGTTCGTTGAATAAACTAATACTCTATCATCCTCACGACGCCTAGCCACTCCATAAGTTCCATATGTAATAGAAGCTGGGAATACATACCCACCATTGTAGTCTGTATGTTCACCGATTAAGTTGATACGTCCTGGAGAAAAATATTGAGTTGTTTCTTGATCTCCAAATATCTCAGAAAATTTTAAAGCCAGCTCACGTTTCTTTTCCATAAATATAAACCTCCCTTTTGCATCCGTTTTAAATAAGTTTCGATAGCGGTATCTAATCCTTCTATATATGTTTCATATTTTAAGGGACTATCAAAAATATGCTCTCAAATAATATGAAATTCTGTCGCTGTTTGATAAGTTGAATCCGCCCTAAGAACCATATCCCCAAAATCAGAAAACTGTTCAGCACCTGGACAAACCTGTGTTTCAAAAGTAATTCCTCCATGGTTTGCAAGTTGCTTACCATGCATGAGCGGTGTATTCCCACCAAAATTTGCTGTAAAGATGACGACGCTGGGTTCTTCTGTGGCTACTTCAATAGAAACCACTTCATCTGGGCTAGTGAGTTTCACTGAACTATGTGATAGTTCAGGTTGATTCAAGAAGAAAGGATGATCAATTCCACCCACTAATTCTTTTTGAACAAAATTACTACTGAAGGTTTCTTTGAGTTTAACTGGCTTTCTAAAATCAAATGCAGTCCCTTCTACGGGTAACTTCACACCAATTGGAACACCTTCCGAATCTAGTGGTACAAATCTATCACTATCCACCCATAATGTGTGTTCATTTACGGGTTGCGCTACATCACCAGTTAAGTTGAAGTATACGTGGTTTGTTGGATTGAATAAGGTATCTTTGTCACTTGTCGCTCTAGTTTCCACTTTCCAAACATTGGTGTTAGTCAATGTATAACGTATCTCAATATCAAGGTTCCCCGGAAAGCCATTTTCACCATGTGGGCTCACCATATGAAATATCACTGAGGTCTCATCATTATTCTCGACAACACAATATTGCCACTTTTTACTTTCAAATCCTGGAGTACCGCCATGTAAAGTGTTCCCGTTTTTCTCATCAACTTGTACTTTATAGATTTCCCCGTCAATTTGAAAAGTTCCATTTCGAATTCGTCCAGCTACACGTCCGATTGAGGCACCAATATATAAATCCTTTTCAAGGTATTCCTTTGCTGTATCAAAACCAAGTATAAGCTCACGTAAGCCATTCGATGTCGGTACCTTCAAACTCGTAATACGAGCTCCTAGGTCTGAAACTGTCAATTGCAGGCCGTTCAGATTGGTAATAGTGATACTCGTATAACCAGCACCGAAATCTTTTGTTGTAATGTTCATTTTAGATATCACCTACTCCTTTATTTAGAGTGAGAATGAGCAAGTGCAGCTCTAGAATTGAAATCATCCGCTGCTTTCTTGTCATGATTTAGCCTTGCTTCTAATTCTTTGACAATTTGTACATGCTTTTTCTCTGTCAATGTAATCTTCCATGCGAAAATAATAGCGGAAAAAATCATGAGTACTGCTGGAAGATAAAACGCATAAAGATGGAATGTCGAAACACCATTAGCAGTAATATCTGCTGCTGTAGCATTGCCAGTCATCCCAGAAGCAACAGCTACAAACCCAACGATTCCGTTTGATAAAGCTCCCGCAATTTTATCGAGTAATGGACGAATTGATAATGTCACAGCTTCATTTCGGGTACCATTTTTCCATTGTCCATATTCAACTGAGTCAGTAATAGTCATTAAAGCTGAAAGGAAAATTAGTTGCTGAGGAAAATAGAAGAGCACCAATCCCACAATGACTATCGGTAAACTTGTTCCAGCTAAAGCGAAACATACGTATGCCAGAATCATCATTACAATACCGCCAATATATACAAAACGTCTTGAAATTAACTTCGTGAGTGTTGGGAAAAGCGGAACAGCAATTACACCTAGTACAGCTGCAATTAATCCCACAATCCAGAACTCACCTGAATTTCCTAAAATATATTTGAAGTAGAAGAATAACACAGCAGTAGTTGCAACATTCGCAATGGCATATGCAATATATGATAGTGCTAACCACATCAACTGATCATTTTTCCCAATAGCTTTAAAAATGTCTTTAAAGGTTGCTTTTTCTTGTTGCTGACGAATTACACTTTCATTTTCTTTTGTGCCATACGCTGCAATAATGGCTGTCCCTCCAGAAATAACAGCTGCAATTAAACCGAACCAAAACCAACCAGAGGCGCCTTGAGAATGTTCTCCAGTTATCAAGAAAGTAAAGAAGGTGACGATCGGTACAACTGCGAGCGTAGTCCCATTCGCACCAAGTGATGAACCAAGTCGTGCAAACGTTGCTAATTTTTCTCGTTCCTTGGTTTCAGTGCTTAGCGCTGGAATCATCGACCAAAAAGCAATATCCTTAAATGAATAAAAACTATCGAGTAAGATATAAACAATTGCAAACAAAATGATGAATAACGTAGTATTATGAATTGCAAGACCAAAGAAATTGGTAAATATGCATACAAGAAGAATAGAACTAACTAAGCCACCAACAACTAACCAAGGCTTAAACTTTCCGAATCTCGTTTTTGTATTGTCAATTATTCCTCCAATAATCGGATCGAAAATAATTTCTACCAATCGGATTACTACGATTAAACTTGTAACAATCCCAATCATTCTTCCAGCCGTTGCTTTATCAGCCCCAGTGAACATCGCACTTGTAACAAAGACCATAAAATATGTACTCAAAGTTACATAAAATATGTCATGACCAAATGCACCTAAGGCATAGGAAACACGTTGTTTTGATTTTCTATCCATTTTCATTCCCCTTTTGTGAAATTCTCCACTTAATTTTAATAAATGAGAGAAAGCGTTTTCAGTGTTGTGCATAAAAAAAGACAAATTACATTAATCTTCCTATGATTTTCTTTTTCATGTATAGTTTAACAAGAAAGCGTTTTCTGTTTTATATCATTTTGTGACCTTGATTTAACCTTTTGTTGCATTTCTTTCTTCAAAAGGCATATTGGTCATAGTAATCTCGAAGAAGGGAGAAGCACATGGAACAAGCTGTATTTATAAAAAAAGAACACCATCACTTCTCGAGCGAACTTTATTTTGATTTTTGTGGTTTTTCAAAAACACTACCTTTTCATGCATTTGGTCCTGCTGTACGTAACAGCTACATTATTCATGTCGTGTTGGATGGAAAAGGGAAGTACTATGTAAAAGATAAAAAATATTCATTAAAGAAAGGTGATCTTTTTCTTATTCCTCCAGGAGAGTCTACCTTTTATCGTTCGGACGCAGAGGAACCATGGTTGTATGCATGGCTTTCATTTGGTGGGAAGGTTGCAGAAGAAATTATTAATTTTTCAAATTTAAAAGGTGATAACTACGCTGTTACCTCAACTAATATTCAACAATATTTGGAGATTATCTTGGAGTGTATGAATTGCTCCTACAGTACATTAGAAGATGAATTAAAGTTGAATGAGCTAACCTATCGTTTTTTAAGGTTATTCCTTACAGATGGTGGTTCAATCTCAGCAGGAGTAAAACAAAATTTTTCACGACTCGCAATTGAAGCAATGATATATATTGGAGAGCACTATATAGAGGAGATTACCGTAAGTGATGTAGCCAATCACCTTGCAGTCAATCGTAGCCATCTTTCTCGAGTATTTCAAAATCATTTTGGGATGAGCATGAAGGACTGGATTATAAGAGTGCGTATTAATCACGCAGCGTATTTACTTTCAATGACTAATGAATCGGTAGAAAATATATCTTATCAGGTGGGTTTTCATAGTTTAGCAGCCTTTAGCCGCATATTTAAAAAGGTTACTAAGGAAACACCTACGCACTACCGAAAACGTATGTCGAAAGATGATTTTCAATCCATTTCTTTATCAAGTTTAAAGTTATTACTTGAGAAACAAGAAATCATTTCACGGGCCACCTAGGAAAAATGAAAATAAATTTTTAAAAATCCCAAACCAGCTATGTATTCTGCGAACTGATACTCATTAAATATTCAAGGTATATTTATATTTTCATTTATTTTTTGCTATCATTTAATCTTGCACCAGAAACATTAGTTGCGAACATAAATAAGAGTCAAGGCTATCAAAATAGCTCTTGACTCTTATTTATGTTTTATATGGAAGCCATTACACAATTTACACATCAAAATGTATTTTATAACCTTTACTGTTCAAAATACACTTGAGAACTTTTCCCACTTTTTTCCGAACTATCCATTTCTATTATCCAAGAGTTTGCATCTTCCTTAACAGTTATCTCATCGTCCTTTTCTGCTACCTTGTATCCTATTTTTTTAGGTATTGTAAAGATTACTTTAGCTTGCTCTTTCATTGGATCAGCCATCACTACTTTTAGGCCACTATCTTCATATTTTATTCCAATTGCCCCCCTAGTTCTAGCCTCTACTTCATTCACCTTCCCTATCTCATAAAAATTCCCCATCCATATATCATCATCAGCATCATAAATCACTTGCTGCGTTGGTGTATTAGAAAGTATCGATACATCCATTTCTTTTGCGTAAGTAGATGTCTCTTCTTGATTCTTGCCAGGAAGAATTACATACACATACTCTCCACCTGATGGTGATTTTCCATGAGGTATTGATAGTGTTGCGAACATGTTACTTACTTGATTGCTTGATCCCCCTTTATTTACATCAGACCACTTTCCACTTCGCTCTTTCTTTTCAGCATATATATTTTCAGATTGAGGGAACACATAACCAATATCAGACTGATTGTTTTTTCCTTTAATGTGGGCCCAAGAAGCTCCCTTAAATAGGGTACCTTGATCAAGAACTACTTCTGTACCCTCCACTTCCAGAAGATTTGAACCATCTTTTTCTAATCTTCGATTCTCAACTATTGTCTCTGTATCAGCATTCTCTTTTGAATTGATCCCTGCAGCTATTGCTACAATTTTATCTTTAAGAAAGAACCAAGATTTTTTTGCTTCTAATGAGCTTCCAGTAACATTCTGCATGGTGTAGTACATGCTAGCTGAACCAATCTGTCCATCCGAAACACCACCTGACCACGACTTAGGGTTATTATAATTTTTCCAATCAATTAAATTGCCTAATTTATGGTCTGTTGTTGTGCCTGGAAGTCTTGTCATATCTATAGTTGCCCAATAGTCATTATCGTATTGGCCAATATCATTGTTATACAAATATAACATCCCTGTTCCCATGTAAAATCCCTTCATATTTTCCCCATTCCCATATTCAAAAGAACTGATTTGTTTACCAAATAAACTCAATCCAGCTGCAAAGTCTTTCTTTTGATGGGTCATCTGATTCATCGCGCTTAACATATTATTTGCATCTCTCACACCAAAATCCGGTTTAATTGAACTATCACTCATTAAACGTTGAAATGTTTGTGTTTTATGAATGGATAACCCATTATAATAACTTTCCTGACTGTTATGTTGAAATATAGCTTCTTTTACATAACGGGCATATTTTCCTCGATATGATAAGTCTTGATTTTGTGAACTAATTACAAGTATTTCATATAGAATATTTCTCCCTACAATACTAGAGGTAGAATTTTGTCTAGACATGCCTCGGCCACGCGTCATGTCAAATATTTCACCTTGTTTCATAACTGGTAAGTAGGTAGTTTCAATATACGTATAAAGGTTTTTAATTCCTTGTACATTCGTCAGTCTGTCTGTTCCACTAAACAATTCATGAATATCAGCACTTCTCGCAAGTAACACTTCACCATACCCACCAGTATACGGATTATATGTGTGTTGTATAAATGATCCATCTTTATAAAATCCATCACCATTTTGAACTATTTTATACACATCATTTGTCGCATCTATTCCTAATTGAATTTTATCACTATTATTGTTCAGAACACCTCTCACCATGACTATGAAACTTTTATCTAGTAAATTAGCTCCAGTTTCTTTAATTCCATTTAACCTTTTTGTTGGATCCGGTACAAAACGATCAACTGCCATTATATACTTGCTTAGCTCCACTTCAGTTAAATCATCACACATTAATATCAAAATATTATTGAATGACTGTGGTGTTCCAATCTCCCAATCCCACCAATTTCCATATATATTTTTAATTTCTTCATTATACATTTGATCATTGAAGTATTCTATTGCGTACATAATGTCTTTTTGTAATGTACTTTGTTGATAGTATATCGAATTAGGTGTCTGATAAAGTACCGCCATTTTCTCAATATTTTTCACTGTTTCTGTGATTTGTGCAGAATTCTGCTTCCAGTCTTGCAGATTCTTAAATAAATAAGAATTCTCATTATCTTTGTTTAGATTGCTTAACACATTATCTTGTAAATCCTTTTCTTTATCCCAAACAATGTTTTTTAAAATTTCATCTTCATTAGTAAAAGGTTCACCAACAAGTACCCTTTTCCAATTTGATATCATTTTAGCACTTTCTTCTGTTTCTGCGACTGCATTTAAACTGAAGGACCCCATAACAAAACTTAAAACAAATATACATAATATTATCCTTTTCATGAAACCGTTCTCCTTTATCACTTTAATAATGAATCATCCATTCATTCCGTGCTTAAAGATTTCATTTCAAATAATAACCCTGCAAAAAGTTTGTATATTATGGAAACTAACCCTGCGAATAAGCAAAAACGTAATAATCTACATTAATTTTTTAAACGAATTTACCGAAAGAATTCTCCTTCCCTAAGCGTGTGAAGGCCGATAGCCCAGCGGTAGGTGGGAGATGCATTTCGGTTTGGTATAAACAAAAACTTTTGATACACTAGATATATAAAGTTCTTTGATAACCTGATATAGAAGGCTGCAGGAAGAAAATAGAGTGCGAAAACCAAGCCATTCGGTTCCTGCGTAAAATATCAACCGTATAAAGAGAACTTCCAAGCGTTGGAAATCTTGGGGGTGGAAGGCCCCGAAGTAACGCTCAGGGAGATAAAAGGTTACTTTCGTCGTGGAACTGAGTAGCTCTCACTTCAAGCCTTGCTAAGTGGCGAGTAGTTCACATCTAAATAAATTGGATTTTCTCTTAAATAAAGCACTTCCTCATAATTCCCTTCCGTTTCAAAGACAATCAACTTATTTTCTCCCTTTATTAATAAAGGAGCCGGGATATATAAATAACCCGTTGGACCTACATCCCAATACTTTCCTAAATTAAACCCATTTAAAACAACAAATCCTTTTCCCAACTTACTACAGTCTAAAAATGTATCATTTAATTCTTGTACATTAAATGAGTATTCATAAAAACTAGGTGTATTAGGTGCCCATTGACCGTTGAAATCAATCTCATCAAGATTATCAAATTCTAGTGCATAATGTTCCCAGTTTGATTGTAAATGTATATCAATCATTACACCTGAGGAGATACCTTTTCGTTGCGTAGGAGATAACAACCGTGCCCCATAATTAACACGTCCCATATTTTCTACTAAAATATCCAACGTATTTTCTTCCTTAGTTAAACCTAACGATACCTCTCTACCAATCTCATCCCTATATTGGGTGTCTACTAATTGTTCATTAAGGAACAATTGAACACGATCTCTAGCATCTATTACCTTACATTTTTCTATATTTTTTGGTCCTTTTAAAAATGTTCGATATAAAATATATCCATACTGCTGATCAATATCTTCCATTGTTAATGTATAAGAATTGTCTCTCTTCTTTGCTATTTTCTGTAACGTTGAAAACAGTGATACCTTACGATTCAATTTAATATTCCCATAATTTGCACGTGGTAAAATACGCGGTTCAAATTGTTCCCTATCTGGGCACACTTCTTTAATAGCTCTCTGAACAGCATAATATTTTGGCGTTGGTTCTCCCCATTCTGTCAGTAATGCATCATAATCATATGAAGTAATTTGTGGTAAATCCATATTTTCCCTCGATGAACAACCATTCATAAAGCCAAAATTAGTACCACCTTGAAACATGTAGAAGTTAATACTAGCCCTTTTCAATAGTTCCTTGACTTCTTCTGCTAATTCACTGTCATCACGTCGAATAATTTCCATACCCCATCGGTTAAACCAGCCATCCCAAAATTCCATACACATTAATGGCCATTCTTTTTTATTTTTTTTAATGAAACTTTCAAGCTCATTTAAATTTTCATTAGAGCGTGATCCGAAATTACCCGTTACTAAAACATCGTCATCAATCAGGCTCCCTGATTCTAAAGCCTCTTGCCATGCACCATCTGAAGTGAATAGTGGAACTGTTACCCCTAAATCTCTCATTATTTTTTTTATATTTCTTACATACTCTTTGTCATTTCCAAATGAGCCATATTCATTTTCTACTTGCATCATAATAATCGGTCCACCATTTTCTATCTGTAATGGGGTTACCATTGGTAGAAGAACATTATAAAAGCTTTCCACTTTATTTAGAAATAAGTTAGTATTACTTCGAACTCGTATATTTTTATCCTGTAGTAACCAAGCAGGTAATCCACCAAACTCCCATTCTGCACAAATATATGGAGTAGGACGTAAAATAACCATTAATCCATATTTTTGAGCCAATTGTACATATTTCACAAGGTCTGCTATACCTTCAAAATTAAATACCCCTTCTTTTGGTTCGTGCATATTCCACGGAACATACGTCTCTACTGTATTACACCCTAGTGCCTTCAAGTTATAAAGACTATGATCCCAATATTCTGGAACAATCCTGAAATAGTGAAGAGCGCCTGATATAATCTTTATAGGCTCACCATCTAGCATAAAATCTTTCCCAATTTCAAATGATTTCATAGTTTATCCCCCATTATTTCAAATCATGATACCTTAGTAACTCTATTAACATTTATATACCTACCAATATGTTGCCCACGTTGGGTTAAACATACGATACAACGCCTCAAAGTAAAAATAATCACCCCATAAATTAGGTTCATCAATTCCTT
>Ga0268252_1001428_pt1 | contig 13502 bp, 10 predicted proteins | sample AgamicMgSfrz_FD_200244 | JGI IMG/M metagenome (GOLD analysis project Ga0268252, IMG submission 200244) | Agave microbial communities from Guanajuato, Mexico - Mg.Sf.rz (v2) (version 3) | ecosystem: Host-associated > Plants > Phyllosphere > Phylloplane/Leaf | place: Guanajuato, Mexico | collected... | reverse complement strand
AAAAGCGAATGAAAGAGGCTTGCTCCTTTTGAGCGCTGGAGTATATGGGAATGTATTGCGTGTTCTTATGCCGCTTGTGATTACAGATGAACAGCTTGAACAAGGGTTATCTCTAATGGAAGAGCTATTGAAAGAATGTACATCTAGCAAAGAGCTCTCATATTAAAACAAGTCTATAATCTTTTTTCCCCTTTATGCTATGATGAAGAGAAAAGAATTGAGCAAAAGGGGAAAAAAGATGACATTTCATACCCATCATCATGAACAGGTAGCAGAAGAGCTTTACGATATTTTTGAATCATCTTTTGATGAAATTTTTGTAACGGATGCAAACGGTACAGTTATTATGGTGAACTCAGCTTGTGAACAATACTATGGTCTCTCTAAATCAGATTTTGTTGGAAAGCATGTAAGAGAGCTAGAAGAGCAGGGGATTTTTTACCCTTCAGCAAGTCTTCAAGTTATTGAAAGTAAACAGGCTTTAGAAATTGTTCAAAAAACAGATAAAAGTCGTTATCTTCATGTAAGAGCACGACCTATTTTTTATAAAAACGGAAAACTTAAAAGCGTCATTAGCTATTCAAGAGACTTAACGGATTTAATGGAGCTTTCTCATCAAGTTGATAAAATGGAGCAGCAAATTGAATTTTACAAGCGTGAGCTTGTTCAGACGCAGAACGAAATAACAGGAATTATTGTTCATAGCGATAAAATGAAAAAAGTGTTTCAGTTTATAGAACGAGTATCAGTAGTTGATACAACAGTCCTTATTCTTGGTGAAACAGGAGTCGGAAAAAGCAGGATTGCTCGCCTTATGCATGATAGGAGTTCTCGTAAGACAAAACCTTATTATGAAGTGAATTGCGCAGCCCTGCCAGAGACGCTTATTGAAGCAGAGCTTTTTGGCTATGAAGGCGGTTCTTTTACAGGAGGGCTTAAGCAAGGAAAGAAAGGGTTGATTGAGAAAGCGAACTTTGGCACGCTTTTTCTTGATGAAGTTGGAGAACTTTCTCTTTCAGCACAAAGCAAGCTGTTGCACGTATTGCAAGAAAAGAAAGTGCGTCCAATTGGAGGAACAAAAGAAATAAAGCTTGATATAAGAATTGTTGCAGCAACAAATCAGCCTTTAGAAGAAATGGTGAAAAACGGTACGTTTAGAAGAGACTTATATTACCGGCTGAATGTTATACCCCTGTACATACCGCCTTTGAGAGAGAGAAGAGAAGATATCATTCCACTTGTTCATCATTTTTTAAACGTTTTTAATGAGCGATATAATCGAAGTGTGGAATTTTCTCCGAAAGTGTTTGAAGCTTTTTTAAAAGGAGAATGGCCCGGAAATATAAGAGAAATTGAAAATATGGTTGAGCGGCTTGTTGTGACAAGTGAACGTATTGTTACCATAAAAGATGTCCCATTTCTTCAACAAGAAACATATACTTCCCCGCATTTGTCTCTTCAACAAAAATTAGAAGAGCTTGAATGTCGTCTTATCCAAGAGGCATATGAAGAATTTGGCTCATCTTACAAAGTAGCTGAAGAACTTGGAATTAGCCAGTCTTCAGCAATAAGAAAGATTCAGAAATATACAAGAGGGAAAGAGTAGTTTTCTGTAGAAAAAAGTCTGAGCATTGCGATAAGTCGGACAAAGGGAAATATGCTAGAGTAAAAGATAGAATGAGAAAATAAAGAAGGGTGTGGAAAAATCAATGACTCAAGAGCGCTTATATATTAACGGAGAATGGATTACACTTCAAGAGAATATTGAGGTAAATAATCCAGCTACAAATGAAGTAATTGCGACTGTTCCAAACGGAGGAGAAAAAGAAGCAGAGAAAGCGGTTGCTGGAGCTTATGAAGCATTTTCAACTTGGAAGAACAAAACAGCTGCAGAACGCTCGTCACTTTTAATGAAATGGTATGAAGCCATCGCAGCTGAAGAAGAAGAAATAGGAAAACTTATGACGATTGAACAAGGAAAACCGCTTAATGAAGCAATTGGAGAAGTGAAATATGCCAATAGTTTTTTAGCATGGTATGCAGAAGAAGGAAAACGAATCTACGGAGAAACAATCCCTGCTTCAGTACCAAATAAGCGTCTTTTTGTGCAAAAGCAGCCTGTTGGAGTTGTAGCGGTGATTACACCTTGGAATTTTCCAGCAGCTATGATTACTCGTAAGGTAGCGCCAGCGCTTGCTGCTGGGTGTACAGTTGTAATCAAACCAGCAGAACAAACACCTTTAACTGCTTTTAAGCTTGCTAAACTTGCTGAAAAAGCAGGAATCCCAAAAGGAGTTATTAATGTTGTAACAGGAAATGCTGCAGAAATAGGAGAAACGTGGATGAAAGATAGCCGCGTTCGTAAAATTTCATTTACAGGATCTACAGAAGTTGGCAAACTGCTTATGCGTGGCGCAGCAGATACAGTCAAAAAAGTATCGCTTGAGCTTGGTGGACATGCTCCTTTTATTGTGACAGAGCATGCTAATATTGAAAAAGCTGTTGAAGGAGCAATTACTTCAAAATTTCGTAACGCAGGCCAAACGTGCGTATGTACAAACCGTATTTACGTACATGAAGCAGTTGAAAAAGAGTTTACAGAAGTATTTGTTGCAGGAGTAGAAAAGCTGCGCGTTGGAAATGGATTGGAAGAGGGAGTAGAGATTGGTCCATTAATTGATGAAAAAGCAGTCAAAAAAGTTGCTTACCAAATTCAAGATGCAAAGGATAAAGGAGCATCCCTTCTTTTAGGTGGAGATCAAAGTGCTGAACACGGAGAAAACTTCATGCAACCAACCGTCATTAGCAATGTTAATGATAGTATGCTTTGTATGAGAGAAGAAACGTTTGGACCTCTTGCGCCTATTTCAACGTTTAAAACAAATGAAGAAGTTATACAGCGCGCTAACCACTCTCCGTACGGGCTTGCTGCGTACGTATTTTCTGAGCATATTTCAGAAGCAATATCAATTGCTGAAAATCTGGAATACGGCATTGTTGGGCTAAATGATGGTCTTCCTTCAACAGCTCAAGCTCCGTTCGGTGGATTTAAAGAAAGTGGTTTAGGTCGTGAAGGCGGACATCATGGACTTGATGAATTTTTAGAAATTAAATATATTTCCCTTGGCCTATAAGGTGAAAAAGAGCTTCAAGTGGCATTGACATATGGGGAAGATAGAGTGCAAAAATTTCCTGGTTTTTATAATGAGTTTATCCAGAAGGAAAATAGCTGAATACTTATCTGAAAACCCTTGGATTTCACTGCGAAATTCAAGGGTTTTTTATTAATCATACTTTGTTAGGTTACTAGACAGGGAACATAGTTCTACTCTAAATTATCTATATTTTTTATCCTTCTATTTTCCTCCTTCAGTATTGTCTATATAAATGAATACTTAATTATCCTCTATATAAAGGGGAATTTTTTGTCTTTAAAGAATATAAAGAAGTGAAGAATGTACTTTTTATCTACTGAATTTTTGAAAACGGGTATCAAGATTATTCGATTATTGAATATTGTTCTTATAAAAAAGTTTTTTTGTGTAGAGTGAAACTAGTCGTTTAGAGTTTAGTTGCTTGTATTAGACTACAGTATTTAAAAATGGTGTAGAAGTTCTAAACCTATACTTTTTTGTATAGGGAAATGCATCTGTAGATGTTTCACATGTTCAATGAAAATTGATTTTGTTCAAGTTTCTGAAAATGCTTGCTGAAAGCTTCTCTTAAAAAGGTGTTTGATAGAAAGGTAGAAAGGGAAAATGATAAAATAAAAAGACAAAAACAATTGTGGATTTTTCTGAAAAAGCAGGTGGCCTAATGGAGTTTGTCGATATTGTGGCTTTCATGAAAGAATATGGGGTTATTGTTTTTATTTTTCTCTTGTCCCTTGGGATGATTGGATTGATTATCCCAATATCAAATGAACTGATTGTTATGACAGCGGGCTATTTTGCAACTTTTCTATCGCAAAATGACCTTTTACTCTGGTTTTTAACATGGGTAGGGATGACAATTGGAACACTTGTTAATTATAGTATTGGCCGATGGATTGGTGCACCTCACTTGCTCAAATGGAAAACATTGCGTGAAAAACTGTCCCTAGAGAGAGGACAAAACTTCATTGAACGTTATAAAAAAAGTGCTTTTCCTATAAGTGTTTTCATTCCTTTTATAAGGCATCTAATTCCGTATGTTGCAGGAACTGGAAAAAGTCCTTTTTTCCTTTTCTTTTCTCTTACAACCCTTGGAAATCTTGTGTGGACGTCGCTTTTTTTCGCAGCTGGAACTTATTTTCACAAATATATTTCAATTATGGAGAAAACAGTAACAAGTTATGGTCTTCTTTGTTTTATTCTAATTTTTGTATTATTAATGGTCATTCGAAAATGGACAATTAGAAATAAACAAAAAGCTAGAATGAAAGGATAATCATTATCCACATTCTAGCTTTTGTATTAAGCCATATAAAGGGGAAGGCGAATCGTAAATGTTGAGCCTTCATTTGGTTCACTTTCAATTGAGATACTTCCGTTCTGTTGCTCAATAATCTTATAGCAAACCATGAGCCCAAGTCCGTTTCCTGTCTTCTTTGTTGTAAAGAATGGGGAACCAAGCTTTTTGAGAAGGTGCTTTGGAATACCGCAGCCGTTATCTTTTACTTCAATTACGGCTGTATGCTCGTCTTCTTTAAATACTTTAACGTTAATTTTCCCATCTTGTTCGATGGCCTCGATGGCGTTTTTTAAGATGTTGAGAAACACTTGCTTACATTTTGTATCATCGCAGTATACGTATAAGCTTTCTTCTGTTAACTCTTGTTCAATTTGAATGGAATGACGAAAAGCTTCGCTGTCTAACAGCATAATAACGTGTTCTAGTAAAGACTGAAGGCGATGAAATTTAAAATCTGTTTGTTTCGGTTTGGCTAAAACCATAAGCTCATTTGAAATCGTTTCGATTTTTGTTAATTCTGCTTCCATAATCTTAAAAAAGTCATCGCGGTGATCATTATCCATTTTTAATAGTTGTAAGAAACCTTTTAGAGAAGTAAGGGGGTTTCGAATTTCGTGGGCAATTCCTGCTGCGAGCTGACCTGTTACAGAAAGCTTTTCTGATTCCATCATATGCTGTTCTGTTTTTTTTCGATGGCTGATATCCCTTGCAACAGCAATAGCTTCAACATACTGCTTTGTCTCAGGGTGGGGGATGAAGGCAACAGTCGTTTCCATCCAAATATAGTGCCCGTCTTTATGCTGAATGCGAAAGCTAAAAGTTTCGATTGAATCGTTCATTTTTTCTAGCTGCATATGCAATTTTTTTAGGTCTACTGGGTGGATGAAGTCTTGGTAGTTTTGATCAATGAGTTCTTGTTCTGTATAGCCTAGTAAATATTCACAATTGGGGGATACTTGTAAGTAAGTGCCTTCTAAGGAAAAACGACATTTTACATCAATATTTTGGTCTAATACTAAATCATGTGGGGTATTTTCAGATACGGATTTTGTGCGCTCTTGATCATCAGTGGTAAATGACACATAAATCACTCCTCTTCTTTATGTAGCTATTCGCCTCGTAAATTTCCCGGTGAGCAGACAAGAAGATTTTACTGCCTAAACGATGAAGGAAGATGGACAGATTCATAAACAAAGAACTTCTTCTCTTTTTTCAATATATGACAGGAAAAAGCAATTTATAACATCGTATGTGCTAAAAAGGACAAAACAAAAGAATGACAACATAAAGGATGTGTCCTTATTAGACAAATAAAATGTTTTTTACATAAAAACGGAAATAGCAAATGTGTTTTTATAGGGAGTAACGTAAGCGGATGGATAATATCATAAAAGATTGAGAGTAACGATTATGTTTTATTTTACCTTATCTTTACTATTCGAGATAATTGAGCAACTTCCTTTCTCTTTTTGAAAGAAGAGAAAAACAATACACTAGGAGTGACATTTTTGGATATAAATATTACAATTTTTATTTTTCTGTGTGCAGCTTTACTAATGCTTGGCGTTATTACAACAAAGTTCTCCAATCGTTTAGGAGTTCCTTCGCTTGTTTTATACATTTTAATAGGAATGGGGCTTACGAGCTATATCTATTACGATAATGCTTCAATTACTCAACTTGTTGGTATCTTCGCTTTAATTATCATCCTCTTTAAAGGAGGAATTCAGGCGAAATGGAAACATATCAAGCCTATTCTTGGTCCATCAACATCTCTTGCAACATTTGGCGTCTTAATTACAGCGGTTCTTGTTGGGACATGTGCAAAATACATTTTAGACTTAACGTGGGCAGAAGGAATGCTTTTTGGAGCCATTGTTGGTTCGACAGACGCAGCAGCCGTTTTTGCAGCGCTTGGCAATAAAAATATTAAAACTAAGCTTACTTCAACCCTTGAAGCTGAATCAGGAACAAATGACCCGATGGCCGTTTTTCTAACGGTGTCCTTAATCGAATTAATTAATGAACCATCAACATCATTATGGTCTCTTCCATTAGATTTTGTTCTTGAGATGGGGCTTGGTCTTCTTTTAGGTCTGTTGTTTGGTTTTTTATCAATTAAAATTATTAATAACATCAATCTTGATTCATCAGGACTTTATCCTGTTCTTGCCCTTTCTTTGGCTATTGTAACTTTTAGTGGGACAACTCTTCTACACGGAAGCGGGTTTTTAGCTGTTTATGTTATGGCACTTACGGTTGGAAATAATGATTTGACATACCGTCTGTCAATTGTACGTTTTACAGATGGTTTTGCTTGGATGATGCAAATCTTAATGTTTATTTTGCTTGGTTTGCTTGTTTTTCCTGAGCATCTCTTAGCTATTACGTGGCAAGGCCTTGTTTTGTCTTTTATTCTCATGATTATTGCTAGACCAATCGGTGTGTTTCTAAGTATGATCGGTACGAAATATACAGGCAAAGAAAAACTATTTATCTCATGGGCAGGATTAAAAGGGGCAGTTCCAATTGTTTTAGCTACATATCCATTAATTGCAGGAGTAGAAGGAAGCGAGCTTTTATTTAATGCCGTCTTTTTTGTTGTCTTCACCTCTGCCCTTATTCAAGGAGCAACCCTTTCACCTCTTGCTAACAAACTGAATCTTGCTGGTCCTGATCAAGAGCAATCTCCACATATTTTAGAGCTTGTATCAATGGGGAAAACAAGTTCAGAGATTATTGAAGTTGTGTTAAAAGAAGGTTCAAAAGTGATAGGAAAGGAACTCAAAGATGTTTACTTACCTTCTGAAGTATTGATTACGGCTATTGTAAGAGGAGAACAAGTTGTGACACCGAGGGGTGAAACAATTCTTGAAAATCATGACACCCTTTATGTACTTATTCCAAAAGCAAAACGGCAGGAAGTTAAAAAAATGTTTCAATAAGAAAAAAACGAGCTTCAGTATGCTGAAGCTCGTTTTCTTTTTGAAACTTTAACAGTGTTTCATTCGTAAATAGGAAGAGAAGGAATAAAAATGTAATAACTTCTCACACTTTTATCGCGAAAGAAAAGCTAGTATGGGAAAATAACAAAGACTAAGTAGGATATGTAACATAATGTGACGAAGAATCGAATTGAAGCACAACGATCAGACACTCAGAACTGTTAAAAATAGGAGATGTGCAAGTTGAATCACCTATTTGTCTCTATCTGAAAAAGCAAAGGTTCTTCATTTGAACAAGGGAAATAGAGAGGAATGACAATGAGGAGCTAAGAGAAGTGAGTCTCAATTTTGGAATAATTTTAAGGTGAGTAGGAGTAGCTTTGCTTGTACAAAAATTCACAGAGTCTTGGTGGAGGGAATTGAAAAAGAAAAGCAATGATTATAAAGAAGATAAAGGAGCGTTGACATGAGTGTACCGTTGGAGAATAATGAAGAATATTTGTGGAAAGACCAGCCTTGTCCGTCCGCAGTAAAAGCATATTGGTTTTTCCGACGTTTAGCTGTTAAGGATCTGCTTGTTTATCACTGTGGTGCTGGGCATAACAGTTTATTTTTTGCTGAAAAAGGTCTAGGTGTTTTAGGATATGATGAATCTAGTCAGAATGTAATAGAAGCTACAAAAAAGGCAAAAATAAGAAATGTGAAAAACCTTCAGTATCTCTCAACTTTGAATGAGAGGGAACTTGCATTTCAAGGTATTTTTGTTGCTAACGATTTTCATGTTACAACATTTTCAGAGAACGAAAAATTTGTGGAAGAAATGGCTTCAATGCTAAAGGATGGAGGGTATCTTGCGTTAGCGTGCTTAGCACAGTTAGGAGAAGAAGACGATGAGACATCGCTTCTATCAGATCAGGATATTGCTGGGTTTCTTTCTTCACATTTTACAGAAGTTCATACAGATTTGTATACCGATATTGTTGGTGGAAAGAAAAAATGGTTTATATTAGCTAAAAAGAGAGAACGTAAATGAAAGAGGACCGAAATATATTTCGGTCCTTTCCCTTTATTTATGAAGCTGTCCGATAAACTCTTTCATAACAGCAGGAAGATCAGGCCATGCATGACCTGAGACAAGGTTGTTGTCAACATGTAAAGGTTTGTTAATATAAGTTGCACCAACACTTTCAACTTCAGGTTTGCATGCAATGTAAGCAGACATTTCTCTATTTTTTAAGAGCTCACGATTAATGACTGTAAAAACGAGACTTGCATGACAAATGGCTGCAATTGGTTTTCCTTCTTGAAAGAAATGTTCCACAATCGAGGGAATGTATTCGTTCATACGAATATGTTCAGGAGCACGTCCTCCTGGAATGATGAGTCCATCGTATTCTTCTGGTTTAATATCTGAAAAAGCTGCATGGGAGTCTAGTTTGTAGGCCTGTTTCTCTGTGTATGTATCCCAATCTTCAAAATCATGCACGACAGTATTGATTTTCTTTACAGCTGGAGCCGCAATAGTTACGTCAAATCCTTCTTCAAGACAGCGGTAGTACGGGTAAAAAACTTCTAGAGCCTCAACGGCGTCCCCTGTTAAAATTAAGACTTTTTTAGACACTAAAAATCCTCTCCTTTTTAAATAATACTGTACAAGTTAAGAATAGCAGAAATGGATAAAAATTGCACAGAAAGAGGATAAGCAAATTGCTTATCCTCTTATATCCGCACAATTTTATAGAAGGTAAGGGGAGGGTATACCTTAGTATAAAAAGAAGCTGCTTTTAGTAGCGTTTTCTTTTACATCCACAATCATCATCTTTAAAGTGCATGTATCCTTTAAGAACGATTTTTTTGCGGTCATAATAATGATGACGGTCTTTTTTGTCATCCTTTTTATCTTTACAATCACAGTCATCATGTTTGTGATGGTTTTTGTAGTCGTCTTTGTCATCATGTTTATAGTCATATTTGTAGTCATCTTTGTCATCATGCTTGCGATGGCGTTTGCGATCTTCTTTATCGTCCTCTTTATCATGGTCGTGACGGTCTTCGATTTCTTCACAAACACATTTTACTTTTTTGAAGTCTTTATCCTTACGGTCTTTTTCGTGATCTTTCCAATCTTTTTTCTTGTCATAATCATATTCGAATTCGTACATGCCTATTCAGCTCCCTAATAATTTGATTAATAAATTTCGTTTGAAAAGCAATTTTCTTCTTCCTGATCAAAACGTGAGTATCTTTGAAATAAGAGGTGGATTCAAACTTAGATCGTTGTTTTCGTCCATATTTCGATCTTCCCTGCAACAGCTGTTATTTTGACGGTTGTTTCTTTTGCCACCAAAAAAGAAGGTTTTTGTTGCTTCGTTTCTTTTAGCTTTCTTGTTGCAGTTTCGTTCGAACATAAGCGCCTTCACCTCCTTTGTATAGTAGTATCATATGAGAAATAGAACAAAACGAATGGACGAGTATACTGAATCAAAAGCCTGTTTTTATAAAAAAAGCTAAACAAATACCTAAATACTTTTGAAAAAGGTAAGAATCATAAAAACAAGGTAGAGACGTGTTATAATAAAGAAGTACAGAAGAATTTCTTATTGAACAAGGAGGGACGAAACATGCCGTTTGTTGAGGAGATGATCCTTATAATTGGGATTCTCTTTATTTTAGTTTCTTCACTGCTTTGGTTTGCCCCACTAGCTTCTATAAAATATGTAGCTTCTGTTACGGAAAAAGAAGTGCATCAAAAATTTAGAACAAAATTGAGCTATGGAAGTCTTTTTGTTGGCATGCTATTTATCGGATTTTCGATTTTCTTTTAAGAACGTTTAAAAAGCTGATGTAGGAGTATAAAAGGTTTATACGTCTACGTCAGCTTTTTTACTGTTTCATAATGAAAAACAACCTTTTCTACATATACTAGCTACTAATATAGGAGGAAGGAGGGAGAAAGAGTGCAGCGGTTCTTAGCTAGAGTAGCTGCGTTTTGGCTTACTTTTCATATGCTAGCTTCTTTATACTACGGTATTTATTTGCATGATAAGCATTCGCTTCTTTCATGGTGGAAACACTCTTTCTTCTTGACTATTCCTCTTTCTTTCAGTAGCTGCCTCCTCCTGCAAATTTGCTTGCTTATATTAGGAAAACAACAAGCGTTCCTAATAGGTCTTTTTCTTTCTTTTTTGCTTTGTATCGTGTACAAAGTTCTTTTTTCATTTCAATTGATCATGCTTTCGATTATTTTTATTAGCTGTATAGCTTTCTTGGCTAGTGGTAAATCTATAATAAGAAAAAAAACCTGAAGAAAAAGAGGCAATGAACTAGTGTGCAACATGGGAAGTTAGCAGAAGTATTCGCCTGTTTTTTCATGGACTACGTGACAGATACAAGCGGCGTTTAAAAACAGTTGTCATTACAAAGGAAAGTTGCTAAAATGTAAACTGTTGCAGTTTAAAACTGTTAACGGGTAGGGTCGAGGGTTTTTAGGAAAAGAAGGTGCGAAGAAAGTGCATCCATTTTTTGAAAGACGCTTTCATCTCGCAGAACATGGTACAACCGTAAAAACAGAAGTATTAGCAGGCATGATTTCGTTTTTTACAATCGTGTATATTATTGCTGTGAACGCTTTAATTTTGTCAGAAGCAGGAATTCCGCTTCAAGCAGGGATAGTGGCGACAGTCGTTACTTGTTTCGTCGGATGTCTTCTTGTCGCTTTTTTAGGCAATGCTCCTTTGCTTATTGTTCCTGGTATGGGTGTAAATGCTTTGTTTTCCTATACTATTGTTCAAGGAATGGGGTTGCCGTGGCAAGAAGCGCTAGGAGCTGTTTTTGTTGCTGGCATCTTGTTTACAATCGTTGCGTTCACGCCTCTTTCTCATACTCTTTCACAATCTATTCCAAAAGGCTTGAAAGAAGCTATCACAGTGGGAATAGGGCTTTTTCTAACTCTTATTGGATTAGAAAAAGGTGGGATTGTTGTTGGTGGCAATAATGCTATATTAGCGCTTGGGGACTTTCACAGTCCTGAAGTTTTGGCAACTGTTGTAACACTTCTTATTGCGCTCGTATTGTTCATTCGAAATGTTCCAGCTAACTTTTTGTTAACGATTATTGCAGGTTCTTTAATCGGTCACTTTTTTGGGGTGGAAAATGCAGCTCCGAAACAAGCGGACGTATCGCTTTCGAATTATTTGGACGTCTTTGCTCAGTTTTCATTTCAAGGTATCTTTTCAGTGGCTTTCTGGATTGCCGTTTTTTCATTAGCAATGGTACTTGTTTTTGAAAATATTGGTCTTATTCACGGTCAAACGGAGATGATTGGAAAACCTGAGAAGTATAAGCGGTCTATTCGAGCAACAGCGATTTCTTCCATGCTTTCGGGACTTTTTGGAACAAGTCCAACGGTGTCAACTGTAGAAGCTGCTTCAGGTATAACAGCAGGAGGCCGAACTGGTTTAACATCTTTAGTTAGTGGACTGCTGTTTTTAGTAGCTCTATTTTTTCTACCGGTCATTTCGCTTATTCCGAACACTGCTATTGCACCAATTTTAATTATTATTGGTGGACTTATGCTTGAGAATGTAAAGGGAATTAACTTTAAGGATTTCTCAGAAGCATTTCCTGCGTTTTTAGTGATCGTGATTATTCCATTTACGTATAGCATTGTAGATGGAATGGCATTTGGCTTTGTTGCTTATCCGTTTATGAAGCTTGTTCTTGGCCGCTACAAAGAAGTGTCGGTTCCGCTATATATTATTGCAGGACTTTTTCTTATGAATTTCTTTTTACACGGCATATAAAAAAATGGTGCGGACACTAGTTCGTGCCATTTTGTTATGTCAACTAATTGTGGGACTTTGTGTGAATTTATGTGAAGAACCCCATAAACCGTGATTTTGCGATAGAGCTTTGCTACAATAAGTTCACAGCTATCATAACCATATACACCCAAAAATACAAAACTACGAATGAGTCGTAAATATGAAAGGAGACGTTGTTATGGGATATTACGATGATTCTGAGTCAAAAGAACAGTATCTCCCACAAAAGAAACGCAATCCGTTTTTTACAGTTCTGATTATGATCATTGTGGCCGTTGTATCAAGTGCAGCTACTGTATTTTTTATGACAAGTGATGAATTTGGGTTGCTCGAGGATAGAGCAAGTACAGCTTCCTCACAAACAACCACAAGTTCGCTACCTGTTAAAAATGCCGTTGCTGTGAAAAGTGATACAACAAAAGCGGTTGATAAAGCATTGGAATCTGTTGTGGGTATTTATACATACCAAGGAAACCAACTTTTTGAAGGCACAACAGAAACAGGAGCAGGGTCTGGGGTTATTTATAAAAAGTCCGGTAATTATGCTTATATTGTAACAAATCATCACGTTGTTGAAGGAGCTTCTCAAGTTGAAGTGCAAGTTTCAGAAGGAACGCGCTTGCAAGCAAAAGTGATTGGATCTGATGAGTTAACAGACTTAGCTGTTCTTCGTATTGATGGAAGCAAAGTGAACTCTGTAGCAGAGTTTGGTGACTCAAGTAAGCTAACGTTAGGTGAACCAGCTATTGCAATCGGAAATCCACTTGGTTTCTTAGAGGGAAGTGTAACAGAAGGAATTATTAGTAGTACAAACCGGACGATTCCAGTTGATACAAATGGAGATGGTCAAGAAGATTGGCAATCTGAAGTTATTCAAACAGATGCATCGATCAACCCAGGAAACAGCGGTGGAGCTCTTATAAATATTGACGGTCAAGTGATTGGGATTAACTCAAGTAAAATTGCTCAAGACGAAGTAGAAGGAATTGGATTTGCTATTCCAATGAATGTAGCGAAACCAATTATTGAAGATTTAGAGCAGGATGGGAAAGTGGACCGCCCAACATTAGGTGTGCGAATTGCGGATCTTTCTCAAGTCAATCCTGTTGGAAGAACAGAAACATTAAAACTGCCGGATAGTGTTCAAGAAGGCGTTGTTATCATTGAGGTAGAAGGTTCATCTCTAGCCGAAAAAGCTGGGTTGAAGCAGTACGATGTAATCACGAAAGTAAATGGGGACAAAATTTCAAGCGATGCAGAACTTCGACGCAGTATTTACGAG
>Ga0268252_1001415_pt1 | contig 13551 bp, 10 predicted proteins | sample AgamicMgSfrz_FD_200244 | JGI IMG/M metagenome (GOLD analysis project Ga0268252, IMG submission 200244) | Agave microbial communities from Guanajuato, Mexico - Mg.Sf.rz (v2) (version 3) | ecosystem: Host-associated > Plants > Phyllosphere > Phylloplane/Leaf | place: Guanajuato, Mexico | collected... | reverse complement strand
ATAGCAAGCTCTTCACAAGAAAATACAGCTGTGAAAAAGGACACAGAAGCACCTGTTACACCTTCACAGGACAAAAAGGACACAGAAGTATCTGTTATACCTTCACAGGACAAAAAGGACACAGAAGCACCTGTTACTCCTTCGCAGGATAAAAAAGAGACAGAAGCACCTGTTAAAATCGCTATACCTGCAAAAAAAGATACAGCTGCTCCTGTTATCACAGCATTTAAAGCAAGCTCAGATTATAAGAAAAATAGTAGTAAGCTATCAATGAAAATTAATAAATCTGGAAAAATGACAATTGCCATTAAAGATTCAAAAGGGAAGATTATTTCGACACTGGCAAAAAATAAAGCAGTAAAATCCGGTGTGCTTAACTTTGACTGGAATATAAGCAAGGTGGCAAATGGCACGTATACAGCTGAAATGACAGCTGAAAATTCAGATGGATATAAGAAGACAATTAAACAAAAGGTTTTGATTCAAAAGCCTGCTAAAGAGAAAAAGGGCAGTGTTAAAGCAACAGCGCTTAATATGAGAGAAAAGGCAACAACAGCATCAAAGGTTATCACAAGACTAAAGAACAAGCAGACAGTTGTCATTGTTGCACAGCAAGGCTCATGGTATAAAGTGAAATATGGTTCGAAGACAGGATATGTATCTGCGAAGTATATCACAGTATTAAAATAAAAAAGACGTTCCGTTTTTAACGGAACGTCTTTTTGTGCTGTGGATCAAGTATTGTCGGTTTTTTCTTCTTTGTTTTCTGCACTAGAGTCTTCTTTTTTATTATCTGAATCATTGTTTTTACTAGAATCTTCTTTTTTATTATTTGAATCATTGTTTTCTTGCTTTTTTTCCTTGGAAGCTTCCGCTTTATTGTCTTCCTCTGTTTTTTTAGCAGTTGTTTTGTTCGCTTTTTTATCGTCCTCTTTTGCCTTGCTGCTTTGTTTGCTAGCTACATCAATCTTATTGGAATTGGAGGATTCTTTTCCGGCGATATCTACTGCTTTGACGACATAGGATCCGCTGCTTGCTTTAAAGGAGAGAGTGTCACTCGCCTTAATACTTGCAACCTTTTTACCGTTTTGATAAACACGGTAGCCGATAACATCTTTTTCCCCTGATTTAGACCAAGCGATGGTGCTTCCGCTATTGCTGACTTTAGGAGCAGCTGGTGCCTTGCCGTTATCCGTTATTTTATTGGACGGAACAACGACATTTTTTAATGCTGTATTATTACGGATTAAGTCACTTGGATCAGATACTTTTATACCAAACAGCTTTTCAATATAATCAGGATTTAATATGACTCCTGTTTCAGAAAATTCGCTTGGAGTGGAGTCTAATGCCATGTATTTTGTGTTGCCAATCTGCACATATTTTCCTGTAACGATGCTGTCATCTGTCTTGTTAGGTACAGAGCTTGATTTAAATAAATCTGTTGTGACAAGTCCTGCTTTTGAGCAGCCTTCAGAGGCAAGCAAACCAGAAAGCGAGCAAACAGACCTTCTTACAATCCCACCTGGCATCGTAAAGCTTTCAGACGGGTCAACAAGCTTCGAATCGACATCGTAGGCAGCATTCATTAAATCTGCCCATAAATAGTTGTTACGCATGCTGTAGCTCATTGTGCCAGAGCTTACAAGTGATTTAGGTGTATCATAGCCAGTCCAAACTCCAAAGGAGACATTCGGATTTGTCGCAACAAACCAGGAGTCTTTAAAGTCCTGTGTCGTACCGGTTTTTCCAGCCCAGTCAGAGCTGAACTTCAAGCGGCTTTTAACAGCTGTTGCTGTTCCTTGATTAATAACATCCCGCATCATATCAATAGTCAAATAAGATGTTTGCGGGCTGAATACCTTCACTTTTTCTGTTTTATGCTTATAGATGACTTTGCCGTTTTTATCGACAATTTTATCAATCATATAGGCATCAACAAAGTTTCCGCCATTTGCAAAAGTAGCAAATGCGTTTGTATTTTCCTCAACAGAAACTCCGTTTGTCAATCCACCGATAGATGTTGATCTGTTTGCATAATCACCTTCTGTCAATGTGGTGAAGCCCATTTTTTCGAGGTAATTAGCAGGCTTTTGCGGCAGAATCTGGGCATAAGCTTTAACCGCAGGAACGTTATATGATTTAGCCATAGCAACCCTTGCTGTTACAAGACCGTGAAACTGGAAGTCATAGTTATTAGGCCAGACTGTACCAGGTCTTGCAGGGTCAAGTGCAAGCGGAACATCTGGTAGGACTGTTCCGGGAGATAGTGTTCCCAATTCAATGGCAGGACCATAAACTAACAGCGGCTTCATTGTTGAGCCGTTCGGTCTAGGGCTTGTACTATGGTTTGTTGCTTCTCTGCCATAGTCTCTTCCGCCGACAAAGCTGATAATAGCACCAGATTTATTGTCAATCAGGATTGCACCTGTTTCTACAGGCTCCATAATGGTTTTCTTTTCACCGGTTTCACTGTCTGTGACAGTTTGCGGTTTATCAGGTCCATAATACGGGTATTTATCTACTACTTCTGTAAATTTATCGTAAATCTTTTTATTAATGGTGCTGTGAATCTCAAAGCCGTTTTGATGGATTTGGCGATCTGCAAGTTCTGTGTACTGATCATTAAGAACCTCATCCTCTTCTAAATCTTTCGCATTATAGCCATCTTCTTTTGCAAGCATTTCAGCAATAATTTGTGTTGCTCTATTTTCTATTTCATAGGTAACCCACGGGTATTTTTCAATTGGGCTCACAACAGGGCTCGCAAAATCCTTTGTTATATCATATGCTGCTGCTTTGTCATAATCTTCTTTTGAGATTTTGTGCTGATTGTACATTCTAGCAAGAACAGTTTTCATTCTTTCCAAGCCAGGCTCCAGATTTTCTTTGACCGTGCCATCCTGTGTGAATGGAGTATAGCCAAACGGACTTTGCGGCAGACCAGCAATAAAGGCTGATTGTGGCAATGTAAGATCCTTCGCTTCCACACCAAAAATTCCTTGTGCAGCTGCTTGAACACCGGCAATATTTCTTCCAGATGAGTTTCTGCCAAATGTCGACACATTTAAATATGCTTCCAATATCTCTTCTTTTGAGAAGAATTTTTCAAGCCTTAATGCTAGCAGAATTTCCTTTGCTTTTCTTTCAAAGGACACTTCATTCGTCAAAATCTGGTTTTTGATTAACTGCTGTGTTAAGGTGCTTCCCCCAGACTGTGTGGAGCTGTTGGAAACCTCCTGGAATAATGCTCTCATAATCGCTTTAGGAACTACACCATCATGTTTATAGAAGTTCTCATCCTCTGTCGAAACGATCGCATCTACTAAATGTGGCGAGACATCCTTGATTTTTACTTCTTCTCTTTCTAAATCTGTCGGCAGTTTTCCTAAATACACATTATCGGCAAAATACAGCTCGGACGTTTCTTCATAATTGTAGATGTCCTTTTGCATTGTCTTGTATGATCTTATTGGTTCTTCCTTTACAAGGGATGCAAAATAGCCTGCGCCGATTCCTCCAGCAAAAGCACCGCCGACAATTAATAAGATAATGAATATCAGAATAATATTCCAAGAGACTTCGTAAGTGATTCGAGCTCTTTTGACGGTTTTTTTATTGGTAAAGAAGCTTAGGAAACCATGGAGATAGTTTTTCCACTTCGGCCTTTCATTCATATGGTATCATTCCCCCTAAAATCACATACATTATAGCATAAAGCTATGGGCTATATGAGCAATGTTCGATAATTTCCAACCTTTTTCGCAAAAGCATTTGACATGCTTAGCTCTTTTATGGTAAAAATAACTCAAACTAATATTGATTCGTTATTGCGTTGAAGGGAATAAGTAGTTCTTTTATCACTATATTAAGAGAGCCATTGGCTGGTGTGAAATGGCATAAATAAAAGAATGAATTACCTCCTGAAGCTTCTGTTGGGAAAGCCATAAATGGCAAGTAGCAGCAGACGGTTGTTAACCGTTATCTTTTTTAAGTGGAGAGCTTTGTCTCTCAATTAGGGTGGTACCGCGCTTATTTGCGTCCCTGCATGTATATGCAGGGGCTTTTTTATTGTTTAAAAAAGATTGAAGCTAGCAAGAATTTAGAATCAGTTGCAAAGGAATTACGAATGGAGGAATTATCGTGAATTTATTAGAAGATTTACATTGGAGAGGTATTGTTTACCAGCAGACAGATGAAGAAGGCCTACAGGACGTCTTAGCAAATACAAAAATCAGCTTATACTGTGGTGTAGACCCGACTGCAGACAGCATGCATATTGGTCATTTACTGCCGTTTTTAACATTGAGACGTTTTCAAAATGCTGGACATACACCAATCGTGCTTGTCGGCGGAGCAACAGGTTTGATTGGAGATCCTAGCGGAAAAAGCGAAGAAAGAAATCTGCAAACATTAGATGCAATCGGACATAATGTCAAATGCTTGCAAAAACAGTTAGAGAAAATCTTTGATTTCGACGGTGAAAATGGTGCAGAAATGGTTAATAACTATGACTGGGCTGGAAAGATGGATATCGTTACATTTCTAAGAGATTACGGCAAGCATATCGGCATCAATTATATGCTGGCTAAAGACACAATCTCTTCACGATTAGAAACAGGTATTTCATTCACAGAATTTACGTATACAATTCTTCAGGCACTGGACTTCTTGCATCTATACGATAACCATAACTGTAAGCTGCAAATCGGCGGAAGTGACCAATGGGGAAATATTACAACAGGTCTAGAGCTTATCCGTAAAAACAGTGCAGAAGGCGCAAAAGCATATGGACTGACAATTCCGCTTGTTACAAAAGCAGATGGAACAAAGTTCGGTAAAACAGAAAGCGGCGCGATTTGGCTTGACCCAGAAAAAACAACACCGTATGAATTCTACCAGTTCTGGATTAACACAGCAGATGCTGATGTAATCAAATACTTAAAATTCTTTACGTTCTTATCAAAAGAAACAATTGAAGCATTAGAAGCATCTATGCAAGAAGAGGCTCATTTACGAAAAGCGCAAAAAGCCCTTGGAGAAGAGATGACAAAAATGATTCACGGGGAAGCAGCATTAGAACAGGCTTTGAAAATAACAGAAGCACTTTTCAGCGGAGAAATTAAAAATCTGACTGCCTCTGAGATTAAGCAAGGCTTCAAGGATGTTCCGACATACAAGCATGAAGAGGGTGAGGCTGTACTAGTTGATCTGTTAGTAGCAGCAAACATCGTCTCATCTAAAAGACAGGCTCGCGAGGACATTACTAATGGTGCTGTGTACATTAATGGTGAGCGTAAGCAAGAGCTGGATTATGTTCTCGGAGCAGAGGACCGCATTGAAAACCAGTTTACTGTTATAAGAAGAGGAAAGAAAAAGTATTTCTTAATTCAATACTAATAGCTATAACAAGGAGACTGGGACATAAGTATGTGAACCAGCGTAAAGACCGAACTGCTAATCAACTACTGATTAGATAGTTCGGTTTTTTGTTTTTAGTTTAAATACAAAAAATTAGAAATTTTAGTGGAATGGAGCGGAGGCCACTCGACTCCTGCGGGAAATAGAGGAAAGGATGAGACCCCGCAGGCGAAGACGAGGAGGCTCATATTCCTCCCCGTGGAAAGCGAGTGGGTGCAGCGCAATGAAACGAACTAACTTTAACTCAACATTTTATTTAGACACAACCTTCATTTTTCAAATTTAGTTGAAATTCTATTATTCGTGTTTAGAAAGCTTATCTTTTGTTTTGTCCCAGCCTCTTTTTATTAGGAAAAGATGAATTATCTTTAAGGATAAGTTTTTGTCGTACAAGTCCCCTCCTCTGAATAGACTAGAAGCAAACATACATATGCGGAGGGATTTATGGTTACTTTTATTCCATATATATTATTGGGTGTTTCGTTAGCAGCACCTGTTGGTCCTGTTAATGCAGCACAATTGGACAAGGGGATTAGGAACGGCTTCTTTCATGCGTGGATTTTTGGAATTGGAGCATTAATTGCAGATGTTATTTATATGATGATGGTGTACTTTGGAATCAGCCATTTCATTAATACACCATTCATGAAAACCTTTTTGTATTTGTTCGGTTTTTTCGTACTTACCTATACGGGGATTGAAAGCTTAATTAATTCGACAAAAATTAATGTTTTAGAACGGAAAAAACAGGACAATTCGCTGTTTAAGTCCTTTTTCTCTGGCTTTTTAATGTCGATATCTAATCCATTAACAATACTGTTCTGGCTTGGTATTTATGGTTCTGTTATGGCAAAATCTGCTGAAAGCTTTTCTAATAAAAGCTTTGTTTTATGCAGCCTAGCTATTATCTCAGGGATATTATTATGGGATTTTACAATGGCGCTAATCTCAGGAATTGCGAGAAGGCTGCTTCATTCTAATATGCTTTATATTATTTCCATTTTATCATCAATCTCCATGATTGGCTTTGGACTCTATTTTGCTTTCCAGGCATATAAAGCCTTATTTTTGTAATCAATGGTAATTTTTTGTAACAGGATAATTTCCTGCATGTATTTGTCAAATCCATGCAAAATATGTGTTGTATGATAGAATACATGCCGAAAGTGGCTTTAGGAGGAAAAAGGAATGGCAAAAACAAACGGTACTCCAATTGCAGGAAAAATCTATAATTCAGATGATTATAAAAGTACAGAGAGTGTTTCAAAAGGACTCGCTGAAACACATGAACAGACATCTGACACTTATATGGAAGGTACGGTTGATGGTTTGACGGAGAATGCTGCAGACAAAGAAAAAAACTGACAAGAAAAAGCATTAATACAAAAAGAAGGCTTGAGGAGAATGAATCCAAGCCTTTTTTTTGTATGTCAAAACACATTGAATGTAGTATTAAAGAACTAAATATGAGTGTTATTCATGGTTCTTTAATACTAATTATGAAGATTTAACTAAACTTAAGGAAGAAAATTTAGTAAAATTTGTAGTATAGTGTCGATAAATGAAGAAATTTTACTCTATGATGTATCCGTTTACCCTTGTTAAAATATATATCTGTGAAAATTACTAAAGGGGTAAACTACATATGAACATTCATTTGAATGAACAAATCGAAAAACTCAGGAAAAATATGATTTCAACAGGAATGATGAAAGGCTTCACTTCTGAAGAAACCATTTTGCTTAGTAAAAGATTGGATAACTTAATGAATATACAGATGTTGTTTCAAAATGGATCAATGCATCATAGAAATCGGCAATACTGAAAATAAAAATAGAAGGAAGATGGACATTGCAAGCACTTATTAGAAATAACAGCGATAAATTGCTGACATTATATGATTTAGACAAGGATTATGTAAGAAATACTTTAAGATGGGAAAGTGATTTTAAAGTGCCTGCTAAAGGCGGAGCTATGAGAATAAAAAGTACAGAGCTCATTGAGCGACTAATAGAGGATCAGTCAAAGGATGAGATAAGGAAGCTTGTAACGATGATGAAAGCCATCAAAAAAAGAGATGCTTCTGTAAGGACATTAATAGAGACTATTGCGATAGGCTTAATAAAATAGAAATACAGAAGACCTGAGGGGGGTCTTTTTTTTTATGGAAGCGGAGCAAAGGAAAACGGTGAGAATTTGGGAATCGCTAAAACACCTTTGCTCCATATAAGACTTATAGCCAGATTCACGAGGAATAAACTTGTATTTTTTACAAACGAATTATGAATGTTTAAATTATCACTGTTATGATGCTGTTTTGTTCAGCTTTTCTTATTTTATGAGGTTAGAGGGAATATGTTTAAGAAGTCCTTGCTGTCAAAGGGCAAAGAAAGACCTTCACAAAGGTTGTGAAGGTCTTTCTTGATTCTTTGGTAGAATCACTACTTTGTATTACTAGAGTATACATTATTGCACAAACCGAACCCTGTAATCAGTTTCCGCTGACTACATTTAAATTGTATCATGGCTACTTTTATATAATAAAGTTAGACTTTTTTAACACAAATATCAGTTCCTCTTAACACAACTATACTAAAAATTTAGTTTACACGTTTTTGACTTTATACAATATACATTGTTTAGTCGGGAAAAGGTCTTTATTTTGGAGGAATTGCTGTGACAAGCAATGGAAGTATGTATGGAAGAGATTTCATAAAACGGTATTTCTCACAAGTATGACAGAATATCAGTCCCAAATAAATAACTGGATAATAAGTTGTTTTACAAAGCAAACTAAATAAAAAAACCCCAGAAGGCGTTGATACAACGCGGTTTCTAGGGTTTGGTAATGCTGTATTAACAAATCTATTAACGAGAGTAGAACTCAACGATAAGAGCTTCGTTAATTTCAGCTGGCAATTCAGAACGTTCTGGTAAACGAGTGAATGTACCTTCTAATTTATCAGCATCGAAAGTCAAGAAATCAGGTACGAAGTTGTTCACTTCAACTGCTTCTTTAACAATATCAAGATTACGTGATTTTTCACGCAATGTGATTGTTTGACCTGCTTTTAGACGGTATGATGGGATATCTACGCGTCCACCATCAACGATAACGTGACCGTGGTTAACAAGCTGACGTGCTTGACGACGTGTGCGAGCAAGACCTAAACGATAAACAACGTTATCAAGGCGAGATTCTAGAAGCGCCATGAAGTTTTCACCGTGTTTACCTTTCATTTTGCCAGCAATATCGAATAAATTACGGAATTGACGCTCATTTACACCATACATATGACGTAATTTTTGCTTTTCCTGTAATTGTAAACCGTATTCTGATAATTTTTTGCGTTGGTTTGGACCATGTTGTCCTGGAGCGTAAGGGCGTTTATCTAACTCTTTGCCAGTACCGCTTAAAGAAATCCCAAGACGACGAGAAAGTTTCCAACTTGGACCTGTATAACGAGCCATTGATGACTCCTCCTTCATGTTTTTATTTTGGTAAAATAAAAACAGATGCAACTAGCCTTTATGTTTATTTTGTCTTCATGTACCTTCGCCCTAGCAGCTAAGGGTTACACAATACACCATCAAAACGTGTTTTGAGGAACAAACTAAAACAAGAAAGTGATTTGCATATGCTGCAATATTTTACACAAAGAGTATTATATGATTTTACCAATGAAAAAGCAAGTATAGATTACGAAATTCTATCCTAGTAGAAATTTACCTGTTCGTAATAAGGAAAAATTTTAACTGCTGTATTCTTATTCCAGCGCCATGTGATATAATTGTTTTAATTTACTATAAGAATTGTCCGATAATTTATACGTGAAAAATCCTACTTTCGACTTAGGTGAGAATGTCTGTTTTTTATGTTGTTTGTTGCAAAAGACATGAGTCTTTTCTCCTTATCACGTTTGTAAGATGGCTTTACAAGGTATATAAGCAATATCTTAATGATAACATGGGAAAATAGAATGAATAGTTAGATGAATAGGTGATAATAGATGGATAAGCTCGACCACCAATCAATAGTAAATCTAAAAAGTCGGTTCTTCGATCTCTTTGATATAGAAAGCAAAAGTTTTAATTATGAGTTAATTTTGCGGGAAATGCTGTATATTATTAAAAACTTCTTGAATGCCTCTGAGGTTACCTATTACAGTGCGAATGAGTGGAACGATGAATGGGCTGCAGAAGCATCAACAAATCCTTTTTCGACAGCAGCCATTCTTCCGTATACAACGGAAATGAAAAATAAGCTGTTGAGTAAGGCAGTTTCTAGAAAGCCAATCGGCATTCATACATTAGAACATTATGATTTGCTGATTCCGTTGAAAAACAAAGATGGTTTTTATAATTTTTTTGTTGTCCGATTAGATGAATCTGTGCAAGAAAGTAATCAAATCGGCACTGATTGCCTTTATAAGCTTATCAGTGAGGAATTTAGCTTTTATATAATTAAGGTCCAGGATTTACTCGAAATTGTTGCGGAAGAGAAGAGATATAAAAAGCTCTTTAAAGTTACCGAAACATTCCACTCTTCTATGGATACAGAAGGAGTATTGCGGGCAATTATCCAAACATTAAAGGATATTTATCCATCTCTTGGCTATTATCTTTTGTTGTCCCATGATAATAACACGCATGGCGATTTGCCAATCAAGGATTTAGAATACGACAGTGAAAACCTTGCTGCAATGGAAGCCTATGTAACGGGAGAAATACAGTTTGAGTATGTGAAGGAAAGTAGAAATTCCATCTTGTATGCTCCTTTAAAAGGAAAGCAAGGTGTATATGGTGTTTTGCAAGTTATCGCTGAGAATTCGGTTAAATTTCCAAAAAAAGAAGTGGAATTCATTACCCTGCTGGCAAATACAGCTGGGGGTGCTTTGGAAAATGCCCAGCTTTATCAGCAATCAAAAAAGCTAGTGTCAGATTTACAGCTCATTAATGAGGCTTCCCATCGATTAAACTCGAATTTAAGGCTTACGGAAATGATGACATATATGTCAAACCGCATTTCGATTAGCTTTGAGGCAGAGGAGGTAGGCTTCATCCTGTTTTCCTCTGAGACAAACTCATTGACTGTATTAAACGGCAGCACTGATTTTTTTCGTACAAAAGCTGCTGAGACGTATATCCATTATTTTAAAGAGAAAATCAAACAAGAAAAGGATTCGTTGTTTTTAGGCGATTTCAGTATGCCTTCTGAGGAGGATGCTGTTTACAAATCAATCATGGCTGTACCGATGATGCAGACTGGTGTTTTGAAAGGTTTTGCGATTGTCATGCATCAATTGCCGTATCATTTTTCTTTTGATACCTTTAAATTGCTGCAATCTCTTATTCATCACTCTACGTTGGCCCTGACAAATTCCATGCTAAGAGAGGAATTAGAGAAGATGGTGGTTACAGACCATCTGACAAAACTCTATTCGAGAAGCTTCTTAGATGAAAAGCTGGTAAGATCGCTTGTGGAGGATGCTGAGGGCACCTTTATCTTAATTGATATTGATAATTTCAAGGCAGTGAATGATACGTATGGACATCAAGTCGGTGACGAGATTATCATTCAGGTTGCCAATATTATTATGGAAAACATTAGAGCGACAGATATAGGAGCAAGATGGGGTGGTGAGGAGCTTGCAATCTATTTGCCAAGAGTTCCTCTACAAGTCGGTGTTTTCATTGCTGAAAGGCTTGTTGAAAAAGTTCGGGAAAGCTCTGCACCACCTGTTACCATTTCCTGTGGTGTGTCTTACTGGATGAGAAATAATGAAGAAAATTATCACTCCATCTTTAAGCGGGCAGACAAAGCATTGTATATTGCGAAAGAGACTGGAAAGGATCGGGTTGTTGTCCAAGATGCCTTTCGGACTAGTTGAGAGCTTTATATTTGAAATAAATAACAAAAACACCTCGAAATATTTCGAGGTGTTTTTGTTTGTTCTAGAATTATTTTACATATTCCATCAATGCGGAAACAAAGATTTCTAGATATTTCTTATCTATTTCATCAAAGCGTGCTTTTTCAGGTGAATCAATATCAAGAACACCTAGTAATGTGCCGTCTTCCTTCACTAATGGCACAACTATTTCTGATTGTGAGGCTGCATCACATGCGATATGTCCTGGGAATTGATGAACATCCTCTACTAATACTGTCTCTATGTTTTTTGCAGATGTACCGCAAACACCTCTTCCAAAAGGAATACGCACACATGCTGGCAAACCTTGGAACGGACCAAGAACTAGCTCAGTTCCTTCTGTCAAATAAAAACCTACCCAATTTACACGGTCCAAAAATTGATTTAAAAGAGCCGCTGCATTTGATAAGTTAGCTATTGTATTTGATTCGCCTTCAAGAAGAGCCTTCAGCTGTTTAACCACCAATTCATATTGCTGTTCCCGATTGCCGTTGTAAGTTTCGACGTTAAACAAGCAAATCACCTAACTTCCTTCAATTATTGTCATTATTTTAGCAGTTTAAGAGCGAACCTATGAAAGTTTTGTCGACTTTCTTTTAAAGGATTGGCCAATATTATCAAGAAAAGTATATAGAGTCTTTTCTTTCATCGTTTTATGCTGCACAAAAATAATTATTATTCAAACATATTTTATCATGAATAGCAAGAGAAACGAGGCGATTCTTAAGATGAAAAGAAATTCAAAGGAAGCAATTGTCGAATCTGCAATTACGTTATTTAACAGGAATGGTTATTATGGGACATCCATTAGGGATATTGCCGGACATGCAAAAGTGAATATAGCTAATATCTCTTATTATTTTAATGGCAAGCATGGTTTGCTGGAGCATTGTTTTACTACTTATTTCGAAAATTATATGGAGGTATTGGAGGCAGCTAGCCACCGTGATTTTAACAGCATATCGGAAAAACTGAAGCATGTTGTCAGAGAAATTATTGAATTTCAATGGCAGAACCTACAATTGACAAGATTTGTGCTTCGGGAAGTTTCCATTGATTCTCAAGTTGTAAGAGAAATCATGTCTACTTACTATGTGAAGGAGCGTTATTATCTTTTAAGCATCTTGGAAGAAGGCATAGAAAAGAAGGAATTTGCCAAGCAGTCTGTCCAGTACAGTATGATTCAATTAAAAAGCTTTCTAACTATGCCTTTTCTCAATGCTTCTTATATCCAAGAGGTACTCCATATTTATTTAAATGAAGCATACTTTATAAAAAAATATTTAATAGAAATAAATAGATGGATTGATGAAGTGCTTTGCAGTTCATACAGCTTAACGGTTTCCAGTTAGTACATGCAACCCTTGCCCAATATCCTTTGCTTGATGGGCATCTGAACCATATACAAGTGGAATTTGTAAGCGCAACGCTTCCTCCACAGCCCACTGTGGTGGATATGTTTCCACACATAAAGGCTTATATAACCCAGCTGCATTATAATCCAACTCATACCCTGCATTTTTGACTTGGTGAAGTAACTCCCGGATTTTATTAGAAAAATTCTGAGTAGGCGGGTATTGTTTTTGGAACTTATGAACAAGTGTCATATGGCCAATTCTTGTCGGTTTGTATGGTCCTAAATCGGCAGAAATTGATTTTGAAACTGTTTGAAAATAGCATTCATAAATGCGGTCAACATTTCCATAGAGACTGACCATTTCTCCGAATAAATCTGAGCTATAGTCAAGGCAATCATACTTTTTTAAAGGGTTTTTTAAAAAATGCACACTCAAAACACTATCATCCAAGAGATGTCCCCACTTTTGTAAAAACTCTTTTGTTCCATCCTCATAACCTTCAATATAATCAATCTCAAGACCGAGGTTGATTTTCAGTTCGCTTTGAAAAAGATCCTTTACCGCTTGGACCTCATCAAAATAGGATAACAGCTGTTCTGTAGTCATACTGCTGTCCTTGGTAGGAGCAGTATCTTCAAATCCTTGCGGTAATGGTGCATGCTCTGTGAAGGTTATTTCCCCAAATCCTAAGTCTATTGCCCTTTTTATATACTCCTTTAATCCATCTTTTGTCCCATGTGGACAAAATGGAGTATGTATATGACCATCTCTTTTATACATGAGTCTCCTCCTTCATTATGCTTTTAACTCATTATACATTTCCTCGTATAAATTACGGA
>Ga0268252_1001414_pt1 | contig 13566 bp, 17 predicted proteins | sample AgamicMgSfrz_FD_200244 | JGI IMG/M metagenome (GOLD analysis project Ga0268252, IMG submission 200244) | Agave microbial communities from Guanajuato, Mexico - Mg.Sf.rz (v2) (version 3) | ecosystem: Host-associated > Plants > Phyllosphere > Phylloplane/Leaf | place: Guanajuato, Mexico | collected... | reverse complement strand
CTCTAAGAGCGGTTACTATTAAACTTTCTCCATTTGGACCCTTCTCTTCAAAGGAATACCCATTATTCACTAAAGCTTCAATGTGTTCTTTGTTCCCTGAAACAATGGCGTAATGCATAGCATGACTCATTTTTTTAGTTTCTAGGGATGAGAGCTCTTCAATTTTTTTAATAATAGCAGGACTAGATAGTTCACATGCATAGGACAAAGTTGTTCTTCCTCTATCGTCTATCATATCCACAGTTGCATTGTTGTCTATAAACCATAATGCCAGCCCTGGCTGTTTGTATACAATACATTCTTTTACAATGTCCACTCCTAAGTTTTCACACATAGGAATTTTGTTAGTATCTCTTTTACAAATTTCATATACTTTCAATAACTCTGCCTTACCAACTTCTTCTGTCTTCATATTGACTTCCCCCACTAATAACTTGCAAATCTATATACATTCTATTTTCTATCTGTAAACAAACTTAAACAAGGTGATGCCTACCTAAAGTAATTGGTTCTTTATCCATTCTCATCAGCTTTTTAAAACGCTTGCTTTCAAATAACTCTTGTGTTTCTTCGGATAGTGTAGGTAGATATGGCTCAAACCAGTCATATCTATTTTGGTATATAGCCACATCTAATACATCGTTAATATGCGCAAGCTCATTCTTCATAAATCCGTTTGATATATCAGTAGCGTCAATTATTGGATTACGCTTCATTAACAAGTCAAAGAATTCTTTCTGTTCCCCTTCATTTCCTTCACTAATAACGAGCAGTTCTACTATTGGAGTCCAATCGTAATAATTTCTTGTGTTTACATCCGCTCCATTTTCCAGTAAGACTTCAACAAATTCTTTACTATAATAACGCTCAATGTGGTAAGCAATATAGTTTAAAATAGGTTTTGGATTATGACGCATATTGTATGTAGTTCTCACACCATTTTCTAATAAAATACGGACTATTTCTAAGTTGTTACGAGCGGCTACCAAAGCTGACGTATGTTGAATTTCCATAGGGCTAGAATGTTCTAAAATTAATTCGATTATTTCAATTTCTTCTTTTTCAATAAAAAATTCAAAAGCATTTTTAGATTCCATGTTTTGCTTATGAGCACTTACTCCATTTTTTATAAAAAATACTAATAAATCATGTAAATTAAATTTATAACAATACACAAGAACACCAATATTCATTAATAAGTCTACACCAGATAGTCTTTTTAATTCTTTTTTGACTTTTCTATCAAGAGAAGCGCCATGTTTGACTAAACAATCAACAATGGTTAATTGTTTCTTCCTTTCTTCTTCATGCCCCATATCCCCATTAATAACCCTTAAAGCGGTAATAAGCAACTTATCTCCATCAGGTGTCACTTCATTAACAGAAAAACCTATATTTAGAAGCGTATCAAGGTGTTCTATATTACCAGAACGAATGGCATAGTGCATTGATTCACTTTTTTCTAAAGTTTCCATAGATGACTTCTCTACTATTTTTTTTATTAGGTTAGTGTTCCCAAGTTCACACGCATAAGATAAAGTGGTTTTGTCTTCATTATCTATAATGTTTACACTTGCTCCATTATCTATAAACCATTCAGCCGTACTCAATTGACCATAAACCAAGCATTCCTTTATTACGTTTGTACCTGAATCCTCTAATTTTGAAATTAGGGTTCTATCTTTTTTACAAGACTCGTACAACTTTAATAATCCCTCTTGTATAAATTCTGTTTCTTGTTTCATCTTCTTCTCCTTTTACTAACTATGGTTGTCATAGTCCCTTTACTCTATTTAATTTAATAAGGGTATGTGACTAAAAACTTGATGGAACTTTTATCTGTTAGTAGCGCTGCTAGCTTTTTGCTTTCATGCAATTCCTGAATATCAGCAGGCATTTTAGTTACATATGGCTCAAACCATTCAAACCTACCTTGATATACAGCTAAATCAAAAATATCATTAACTTCGACTGGTTTATTTACGTGATTTAAACCGTGAGTAATACAAGTTCCATCTATAATGGGCTCCTTATCCATTATCAAATTAAAACATTCTAATTGTTTGTCCTGTAGGTCGTCTCGAAAGAGCAACAACTCAATTATCGGACTCCAATTATATTTATTTTTTGCATTTACATTTGCTCCATACTCTAGCAGTAATCGTACAAAATCCTTGTTGTAGTATTCGCTAATATCTTTGGTAACATAATGCATAACTGTTTTACCCTCTGTATATCTTTCGGTTTTGTTAGGGTCTACGCCTCCTTCTAACAACAACTTAGTAATTTCAGGGTGTTTATATGATGCTAATAGCGCATTAACGTGATTAATGGAATCTAAATCTGAGTAGTTAAGGATATGTTTAATAAGCTCTATTTCTTCTGACTCAATGAAATATTCAAATATGGTTTTAAAATCTAAATTTTCTTCATGCGTGCCCAAACCACATTCTATTAGTGCTTTTAATAAATCGTCAAATTCGAGTTGATAACAATAATACGCAACAGGTTTATTGAATATGCTGCCAACAGAAGACATTCTAACTATTGCTTTCTTATCTTTTTTAGTAAAATACACTCCAGATTTAAATAAGCAATTAAGAACCTTTAATAACTCTATTCTCTCTACATCCGCTTTTTCGGGTTTTTCTCCAATTAATGATTTTGTTTCGTTTATTAGTCGCAACACAGTATGAATAGCACGCTCTCCATCTTTATATTTATCTTTACTAGAGTAACCGGCGTTTAATAAGAAAGATACATTTTCAACCTTTTTAGAATGAATAGCAAAGTACATAGGATAGCTTACTTCTTTTACTCCATTTGATGATTTATTAATTATTTTCTGAATAAAATATGGGTTTCCAAACCTACAAGCATACGACAAAGGAGTCATTTCGTCCTCATATATTACATTAACATTTGCTTCTTTCTCCAAGAGCCAATTAAATACGTCTGAGTGATTATGAATAATGCTGTCTCTTAGTAAATCACTTCCGTTTAATCCATAATTATTGAGTTTTGTATTATCCATTTTGCATTCGTTTATGGTTTGCTCAAGCTCTTCTTTATTCATAGCGAAAAAAGCCAAAAAATATGCCCCCTTCTATTCTCTATTAAATGGTAAATAGAGATTTTTATGTATTATTTTTCATGACTCTATTTTAGCATATACAAGTTCATTGTTTCTTCTGATATACATACCTAACTATTAAATAAATCCTTATAGGAACAAGTTTATAAAAATTAAAGAACGTAAGGGTTCTTTTCTAAAATATGGTATGATTCTTTTGGAACAAGCAATAGAGATATATTTAAAAGGGAGGAATTCAATTGGAGATTAACACCATAATTTTACAGGATAAATTTATTGAATTAGGCGAGTCCCCTATTTACGATAGTGAATATAATAATATAGGGACTGTCTCTTACAAGCTATCCTTAGCAAATAAGTTTAAGATATTAAAAGACCAGGATTGTGTATTTGAAGGGACTTCTAAGGTTTTGGCTTTAATACCACAAATGAGCATCGCGAACAGAGATGGAATAGAAGTTGGAGTCATTAAGCGTAAGTTCACGTTTTTCACAAAGAAATATCTTTATACAAGAGAAGACGGTGCTACATATGAAATAGTCGGAAACATTATGGACCGCAAGTTTAAGGTGCTGCGTACTGATGGGACACCCGTCATTAACATATATACACTATCTTCTATCATTTCTCTTCGTCCTCATACTTTTGCTGTTGAGTTTTTAGAGTCTGACATTGACGTTTGGGAAGGTATTACTGTTATCCAAGGAGTAAGAATGATGGTAAAGGATGAAAACAGCACTTCTGGAGGAGCTCCAGCGTAGAGTTTATGTTATTTTAAGTGCAAACTAAGTACATAATCATTCATTAATAAAAAACAAGCATACCATACGTTAATTAAGTGGAATGCTTGTTTTTTGTTTGACTATTTAATTATACCTGAGGACTCTTTATATTAGGTAAGAAGACAAACTTTGAATCAATAAGGAAATGAAGTGCAATAGGAATCCACAAGGAACCCGTCCCCACAAAAAGAAAGAACATAACGCCGCCTAAATAGGAAGTGAGAAGTACTCCCTTCCATCCTTGGTATAGGTGGACAATTCCAAATAATAGACTTGAAATAATTCCAATTGCAACAATCGATAAATGAAAAGGTAGATGGCTAAAATAGTGAAACATTGCACCACGGAATATAATCTCTTCGCAAAACCCCGCCGTAGCTGCTATTAAAAGAAAAAACAATCTTTCCTTCAAGTTTGCTGGAAGTAAAAATTGAATACTCTCATCATTTAAACCTTCGGAAATTTTCTCTCTTATGTTTTTAGAAAAAGAAATTACTAAAACAAGCATTACAATACCGATTCCTGCTCCGACACCAACGGAAAGTAAAAAATCTTTCTCTAAAGAAAATAAGGGTTTTTTAATAGAAAATAACTCGCTAAACGTGTGTTTAGTTAAAAACCAATAGACTAAAAATATGGCAACCATTATCCATTGAGTAACCACAATTTCCCCATACATTCTCCATTTGTTTAGTTGATTACTTTTTATTTTCTTTAAATAAAAATAGTCCCATACTGGATACCCTACAATAATTAATACTAAAAACAGAGTAAGAAATATCATGTTAATCACCTCTTAGTTGTTAAGTGTTTTTAAACCCAATTTATTATAGCATTTTACTTTTAAGAATTTGGATAAATTATGTTATATTATCTAATTCTAACATTCGTGTGCTTTGTTGATAGGTTACCAACATAAAAAAAAGCATACTTTACGTTAATTATGCAAGAATGCTTGTTTTCATTTAAATATTAATTAGTAAATAAACATTACTAAAACCATAAATATAGGAACACTCAGCAATAAAGATGCTCCGTTTACTGCGGTTCCATTCTTTGATAATTTAAATACAATTGCAACGATTACCATAAAAACTATCATTGATGCATTTTCACTAACACCCATCGAGTCAGGTAGTACCGTAGTAGTTAAAAATAGTGATATTGCAAGTATGATGGTTGTGATTACAACTCTTAAAGCCATTTTTGACCTCCTTTCCTTTTAACTTGCTAGCACAAATTTCACTCACTTGTTTTTAACTTTACAGAATTTACAAAAATAACCCCATAAGAGCCAAACTAAAAACGACTGCAAGAATTTGAGAGATTATAATAACCCTTGTTTTGCACTTTATCACAACCCAGTAAATACCCATGGTTATCATGTAAATCCATTTATAAACACTCTCAGATAAACTCCATATCTCTGGAAGTACATTTACTGTTAAAACCATCATAATAGTCATAGTGCAAGTTGTCATAACTATGTGTTTGAGTAACGTATTATTGCTTTTTGTCATCGTTTTCTCCAAATTTGTCTTTCCAATTCCAATAACTATCATAAACTTCATCATGCAGCATTAATTCGCTATCTTCATTTTCTGCTTCTTCTAATTCTTGCTCAGACAGCAAGTGTTTTGGTTTAATTTGAAGACCTAACCATACCCCATTACCTTCTATTTCTACATCCTCAGGGTCCGAAACGCCATCCGCTAAACACATAAAATCATGAAATAAACCCAACATCTTGTCCTTAACTATTTTTTCAATAGCTCTTATTGATGCTGGGGACAAATTTTCTTCACTTAAACTCAAGGCTTCTTCATCAGTTAAGTTTAGTTCCTCCCAAATTGCCTCTTTTTTAACATTTGTCAGTTTGTTTTTAATTTGTGATTCCTCATGTATTAGTTTATGCATTTCCATAAACATAGCTTCTCTTGAATTCATTGTTGTATCTCCATTCTTTTTGTCTTTTTGCAATATCAATCCCAATAGTTATAAAGAATTTCTCCTAAAGTATTAGGTTTCCAGTACGCTATTTGCACCAATTCTGCATTATTTAACTCATTCTTGTTTTTTAATAATATAGTTTTCTTATGGTGTGTGTATATTAACCGCTTATTTAGAAAATCTGCATGCACAACTCTGTAAAAGGGTGAAAAAAAGAGGCTTAGGTGCGTGTCATTAACATAGATTATTCCATCTTCATTAATAGAAGAGGCAAACGCAACAAGCGGATAATGCTTATTGAGTAAAACATAAACCTCTTTCTCTTGAATTTTTAAGGTGCTAACAAAAAAATTGGAATGAACGTTTGTATCGTTACATTCCAATAGTTCTCCATTGTTAGTTCTTGCTGCCTCATAACTATGTACCTTAAACTGCTTAAGGCTAGTCGTAGGAGGTTTGTCCTTAGGGTCTTGGTAGAAACCCGTTACGCCATTTAATAGTTTCATAAAATACACCCTTATAGCATGTTTTCTTTACAGGTTATGGTCATAAAGAAGTTTTAAATCTTGTTCTTCTTCACCATTAATAGTTAAATGTTCAATAGCTTCAATATCAATAAACCTTGTTCCATCAATAAAACCAAACGAATCGATTTCAGTTATAACTACAGTCTGGTTTTCAATGATTTCTTTCACAAAACCAGTAGTTGAATACTCTTCGCTATCTAATAACATCAGTGAGATAATATAACCTTTTTCCATAGCAAACTCTAAGCCGCCTACAATTAAGTCTTCAGTATTTCCAGTGTAAAATGGATGTGTTTGTTTCTTTAGGTTATAAAGATTTTCAATCTTTTTCAGATATTCTGTTTCTGTGCCTATTGAAACAATGCTTTCTGTAGAAATAACATAGTGTCCATCATATAAACCAGAAGTTCCAACGATTGCTACTAGTGTATACTCTTCGTTGGTTTGAAGAATATATCCAACTAGACATTTGTTTACGTCCCCGTTGTATGTATAGATTTCAAGTAAATCTGTGTTCTTAAATTTATTTAGCAAGTGCTTCATGTAGGTTCCCCCTATTTAAAATCATCTTTCTCTTTTTGGGATATTATAGGTTATATAATATTACTCTTTACTTGTTTTGTCCATTTATCTATTTTACTCCAATTGTGACTATAATGTTTTTTAGAATCATAGTATACATAGTTCAAGTGTAAACACGGAGTAATATCTCCATCTAACAAATTTGTTCTAGAAAAGACAAAGTGTGTTAAATTCTTTAGCGCTTTTATAAAGGACAAAGATTCTATTTGTCCGCTATTGCACAACTTTAAAACTTCTAAAGAAGTTAAGAATTTTACATAAGAAAAGTCCTCAATCTTCTTGCAACATTCTGTTTCAAGAGTTTTTAAATTTTTATAAAGCGTCTCTAACCCTTTTAGACTGGAAAGGTTACGTAAATAGTTTAGTTCAAGGTGTTTAAGTTCCTGTAGACTTTCAATACCGCTAAGGCTTGCTATTTTCCCTTGGGTAATGCGTAATGTTTCGAGAGAGCATAATGATGCAATCTCAGATAAATCACTTGTAGCGGGCGCATACTTCCATATAGCTAATTCTTTTAAGTTATGTAGAAAACTTAACCCTTTAACTTTTTTTGTCCAGTGAATATACAAAGTTTCTGTATTTGGATAAAGAGATAAATCTACGTTGACTTTCCCATCAACAGTAACCGATTCGGTAATACTTAAACTCTTAATCTTATTTATATGCAACAAGCCAGATATATCCTTTAAATTACTACTATCCAGGGCAATATCGGTTACGTGTGGGCATTTTTCTAGAAAGTTTATGTTTGAATCTTGGTAATATGGCATGGTAACGTCTATACTTTTTACTTTATAACTGTTTATGTAGTAAATACACTCATCGAGATAGTCGCTTGACATAAAAACTTCTTCAATCTCATCGTCAATAACTCTAATTTTTACATTCCCGTGTTTTTTGAATTTAATACTCATACGTTCCTCCATTAAATTAGCAAAGTTGATACACTCCCAGTACAATTAACATACTGCCCATAAGCACACGTATTCCGTTACTTGTTAAAGGTTTTGAAACAGCGGATTTTGTAACGCTAATTAACTCTTTTAAAAACGAACTTTTTGAATTTGAATTATTTAGTTCTCTAATTGCAGCAGATACAATATAGGTTAATCCCATTAGTATAGCAAATATATGTATAGCCAAGATTAATATCCCCTTTTCAGTTTATATTCTATGTTGTGTGTTTTACATTTTATCTAAATTCCCCTTAAAAAGATACGGAAATTCATTAAAGATTAAAGTTTTGAAAAGGAATATATACCTTCGACCTAAATAATATGTAAAAAGAAAATAAAATGGAGGTTCTCCATGGAGGATTTTATACGCATTAGCATTGTTGTTTTCATTATTTTATCTGTTATTTCCGCCTTAATTGTAAGTAAATATCCGAATGAACAATATAACCTTATATTTAACTTAATAACGGTTCTTCTCTCAGTAGCAGTCATTATTATATGCATTATTTGTATTGGAGGGTTAATGGGATTAGAGCTTTGTATATGGAGCGGAGCGGCTTGCTTTGGTGCTCTTGTCTCAACAATTATAAATACAATTATAAATTACATATTACAAAGGAAGCACAACATTGAACCAATTTAAAGTAAAAAGAGGAGACATTAACTAATATGTAGTTAATGTCTCCTCTTTTTCTATGTTAAAAACTATTAAATTAGTATAATAGCTTATTAGTTTTTAATGAACTGCTGTGTCCAATAAACTCCGTAACTTCCACCTTTAGCATAACCTACTCCAATTTGGTTGTAAGAACTATTAAGAATGTTAGCACGGTGTCCCGGAGAATCCATCCAAGCCTTTACTACTTCTTCAGGCGTTTTTTGTCCAGCTGCAATGTTTTCTCCAGCACTTTGATATTTAATTCCGAAATTCTTCATCATATCGAAAGGACTTCCGTATGTAGGTGAATTGTGGTCGAAATAGTTCTTGTCTCTCATATCTTCAGACTTGAAACGTGCAACTCTAGCAAGTTCCCAGTTTGATTTTAGCGCAGGTAAACCAGCTTTTGCTCTTTCCTGGTTTGTTAGTTGCACAACTTTTTCTTCAAAAGATTGACCTGTTGCATCCTTTTCTGGAATGTTAATTTTTTGTCCAGGATAAATGCTGTTAGGGTTTTTAATTGATGAGTTGTTAGCAATTAACTCAGAAACTCCAACTTGATATTTAACGGCGATTTTCCACATAGTATCTCCGCTTTGTACCGTATGTACAGTCGCTGCTTGCGCACTAGTGAATGGGATTAAAGCTAGCAGCAAACCCAATGTAACAATAATTTTTTTCATATGTGTTGCCTCCTTCTTTTAAGCTTTTTTATTATATATAGACAGCTTAAAGAAAGGAAACAGGTAATATTTTCATGGGTATTTCTAACCTGCTATTACTCTATTTTACGTATTAAAACTACTACCAGATAAAGATAATAAATGTAATTAAATTGCATTTAAATAATAGAATTTAACAGATAAACGTTGATATAACAATGTTCCTCACTTTTTAATATTGAATTCTCTCCAAAATAAACCATGGTCAGTTATGCATATATAACCATCATTTACATAGTGCGAAGGTAGAAGGGGATTTCATCTTTAATATTAAAAATAATAAAAAACCCGTCTGATATTTAAAATAAGACGAGTTTTCTTTTTTTACATTGTCTAATAGGTTATCTATCTTTATCGGTTTTAAAGATAAAGTAAATCTTTAAATAATACCTGCTATTCTTTTGCGATTTTTAAGAGTTCTTCTAACACTTCAACAGTTAAAGTTGTGTAAGACCACGTTTTATTGGCGCTTTCTTGAAAAAAATATACGCAATTTGAATCCTTCTTAACAAAATCCCCTTGATAATTTGGTGATTGTAGATTAATCTTTTCATTTTCCATGGTTTATCATCTCCGTGTATAAAGTTAAGTTTGGATTTTAAATTAGTCTTACATCATAAAACATGAATAAAAAGTCTTTGATGTCGACTTAGCTCACTCTTTAAGATTTTTTCCACTTCCATTTGTTTTTCTTTGTAATTGTCCGAAGTAAGATTAGGATTCTGTTCAGGATGAATACCCCTACTGTATAAACAAGATTCTTCTAAATGCTTCATAGGTAATACATAGCATTCTTTAAAAGCTTGTTTTACTTCATCACTCTTATCTGACAAAGGCATGTCCAAGAAAAATTGGATTTTGTCTTCAATTTCTTCTTGAATTTCTTTATTTACAAACTCTACTTTAAACTCACTTACAGGGAGCTCTTCTGCTTCAGTTAATAATGTATTAAACCTCTTACTTTGAAGAGCTATTTCATTATCAATTGCTTGTTCTACTTGCTTATACTTACTTAGGTAATTTTCTTTATTACTCATCACCTTTTGATAATCTAAATTATGTGGGTGAATTTCAAATTTATGCAATAAAGCATTCTCTAGGTCTCTAATGGACTCGCAAAATAATTTAATTGTTTTTTCCTGTGTATATTCTGCTTTATCTCCTAAGAACGCATTTAACATCATTTCTACTGCATTTTCTAACTTTTGTTGAGAAGGTTCACTCTTTAACATGTTTTGACTCCAAATTGTGTTATTCATTTCTTTTTCCTCCAGTTTATGCTGTATTTCTAAGATTCTAACATGTTCTATTCCTAATAGATAAAACTTTTATAAAGAGTGGTCTATTTTCGCCTGAAAAAGCCATATCTTCTTATAAATACAGATACGGCTCAGATTAAAATATATTTAATTAGCTTTTACCTCTAGTTCTTTTGCAATTTTAGTTTTCTTTTTTTCTTTTTTCCCTAATAGACCTTTTAATAAAGGTGGCGTAACAATGGTAGAAACAATAACCGCAATAATAATAGCGGCAAAATAATCCTGTGCCAATAATCCAGAGCTTAAGCCAATAGTTGCAATGATTAAAGCAACCTCGCCTCTAGATACCATTCCTGCACCAATGACAAATGAAGAGTGCATGTTAAAGCCAGTCATACGAGCTCCTGAACCAGCACCAATGAACTTTGTAACTACAGCAAGTAGCGATAGTCCAATAATTAATAGAATGTGACTTGATATGCCGTCAAATGATACCGCTAATCCGACACTGACAAAGAATACTGGCACAAAGACCGCATAAGCAATTGGTTCAAGTTTTGTTTCTACTTGTTTCTTAAATTTCGTCTGAGAAATAGCAATTCCAGCAGCAAAAGAGCCAATAATGCCCGCTACTCCCATAAACTCAGCGAAATAGGCAAATAACAGACACATAATAAACGCAGCACTCACCACCGGTTCTGTTATTTTTAGTTTAGAAAGTACATTCATTACGAACGGCACTACTTTCCATCCAATTAAACCAATCACAACAAAGAATAATACTTTTTTACCGATTAAAAGCCCTACACTAACATCACTAGCTGTTACAAAGCTCATCATTACGGCTAATGCTACAACTACAAGAACATCATCTACAATGGCTGCACCTAATACCGTTGTGCTTTCTCTACTGTTTAAATGACCAAGTTCTTTAAATGTTTGAACGGAAATACTAACTGATGTGGCTGATAATAAAAGCCCTAAGAAGATAGCGTGTGTTTGCTCCATTCCGATACCTATTCCAAAAGCGTATCCTCCCACCATTGGAACCACGATTCCTGCAATACCAACGGCAAGTGAAGAATTCCGATTTTTATTTAGTTCACCAAGGTCTGTCTCCAATCCTGCGAAGAACATTAACAGTAAGACACCAATATGGCTAAATCCTTCAATAATCTCTGTGTTTTCTATCCAGCCAAATACAGCCGGACCAATAATAACACCAATAATTAATTTACCTAATACAGATGGCTGACCTAACCTCACAGATATGTCGCCTGCTACTTTTGTAGCAATGATAATAATCGCTAATTGTAAGAATAATTCCATCTTGTTCTCCCTTCTGAATATCTGTAAAAACGCAGAAAAAGCCTGTCAAATGACAGGCTCCTCCGGGTATTCTCATAATTAAGTTATAGACAATTTTTTGGTGGTTGATTAATATGTAATGTTTATTCTAAAGGAAATTTTATATTCCTTCAAGCAATATGCTTAGTGCAAATTTTTTTACTCTGGAAGTGACGTATCGATAGCATCAATCTCTTGTTTTGTCATTGGATGAACGTTTTCTGTTTTGACAGAAACTTCTTCAACCTTACTAGTGTGTTTATTTACATCTTCTTTTGCCTTGAGTAACTGTTTTTCTAAATCCGCTACATGCCCATCCGCTTTTTCAATTTCTTTTGCAGTCTGCGCAAGAGTAACGTTTAAATTGTTAATTGTTTGGTTTGCTTTGTTTAATTCTTCAACTTTGCTTTCATATTGCTTCATTTTCTCTTCTAAGGCATTTTTGCTAGCTTGGAGATTCCCTTGGGATGACTTTAATTGTGTATTTAGGGATGAGATATCACTTTTCAAACTGTTAATATCAGACTCAAGAGAAGCTTTTTTATTTGTTAACTCTTCTATTTGAATTTGCTGCTTTGAAATATCTTGTAAGTGCTTGTTAATTTCTTCATTTTTGCCAGTGATTTTTTCATTAGCGGCTTTATGTAAATTACTAAGTTTAGTTAATAATGCATTTTTGTTTTCTTCTAACGCTAATGCTTTTTTACCAATGTCCTCAACCTCTTTTGTAGATGTATCAAGAGCTTCACTTTTATCCCAGTTTAGACCAGCCGCTGCAATTCCTCCAGCTCCAATTGTACCTGCAATAATTAATCCAGCTATTTTTGATTTTAATAACATTTTTGTTCCCCCAGTATCGTTAAATAGAGTTTGAATTTAACCAAAGGTCATAATTGCAAAAAAAAATAAAAAAATCCTTTTTGAAATTAGAAAATACTACTCAATAACGGAGCGGTAGTTTAAACTATTATTACTAACAAGGGGGTTTTAGAATGTTTCCTATTGGCAAACAGCCTGACTTTACAAGGGATATAGCAGATATTCAGAATAATACTCCTAAAGAAATTGCTATAGACCATCATACTAAAAACATAGAATTACTAACTTCGTTGCCTTATATAGAAACAGTATGGATTTACTGGGTAAAACAAAAAGAATTTGATTTAATTATTAAATCAATTAACCCTAAGCATGTATATGTATATGGGGCTCAAATACCAGATTTATCGTCATTAAAACACTTAACCAATGCAGAATCTATTTGTTTGCAATGGAATACAAAAGCATTGTCATTGTGGAAATTATCTAAGAACGCTCGTTTAAAAAAATTAGAAATTCAAGATTTTAAACGCCTGGAGAACATTGAGGAATTATCTAATTGTCAATGGTTAGAGGAGCTAACGCTTGCTGGGGGTGTGGTTTCTAATACTTTAAAGCTAGGGACCTTAAAACCGCTTAGTCACTTAGATAATCTTAAGACACTGGAATTAAGCAATATTCGTGTTAAAGACGAGTCATTATCTCCCCTTCGTCATTTACAAAACTTAAATGAGTTACATATATCTAATCAATTCCCCACAGAGGAGTATGCAAAGCTTTCAGTTTGTTTACCGAATACTATATGTAGTTCGTTCCAACCCTACACAAAATTAAGGCAGCACATTGATGGTAAAGACATGATGGTTACTG
>Ga0268252_1001408_pt1 | contig 13598 bp, 11 predicted proteins | sample AgamicMgSfrz_FD_200244 | JGI IMG/M metagenome (GOLD analysis project Ga0268252, IMG submission 200244) | Agave microbial communities from Guanajuato, Mexico - Mg.Sf.rz (v2) (version 3) | ecosystem: Host-associated > Plants > Phyllosphere > Phylloplane/Leaf | place: Guanajuato, Mexico | collected... | reverse complement strand
TAGTCTTATAGAACGAGTCCCCGGAATATAAGCCAACTTTTTTAGCTCCTTGACTATGTAGATAGTCGATAAATGCTTGAGTAGCAGGAACTAAATCACTCGCTCGACTAGTTGTAATTTCTTCAACGTCAACTACATAGAAGGCTGCATTCTTATCACAACGAGCCCAGAAGTCTTTAGCTTCCTGGATAGCATCATTTACAGATGTATACAAAGCATAAGCGTAATGTCCGAATGGGATTTTATATTGTTTGGCTCCAGCAACGTATTCTTTATATTTAGAGTCAATGGTAGTCGAACCGTACTGCACACGGATAATTACAAGGTCTAATTCAGAACTAGCTTTTGACCAGTTAATTGTACCTTGCCATTTTGAAATGTCAGCTATTTTCCCCAATTATTTTCACCTCCTATGAATTAAATATATATCTATACTGAAATCTAATTTTGCAACTACCAGTTACTTGGATTCGATTGTCACCGACATAGAGTGGTAAATAAAAATCATTGAAATTATCATACCTATAAGTGTTAGGTAAATTAGTTTCAATGATTTGATTTTCCCCGTTTATAGATAGTTTTTCATTTTTTAGTAGAGAATTTATTTTCATAACATTATTTGCCTTACTTAAATTCTCAATTTCTATGTTTCCATTTTCAATCTTAAGAATATCAATAAAAGGTAATATATCTTTATGTCCCATGTTTTTCACTTTAAACATAATTGGGGAGTCTTTAACTTCATACCATCCTAATGTAGAAAAATGCCCGTATGCGTAAGGTGAATCACATCTCATAGTTAAAGTTATATAACCTTCTTTTAGACCATTATGAATAAGTTCTGTTGAGTCTACAGGCATACAATAATAAACTTTATCAATATCTTCACTGAAAGATAGCGGCTGGTAATAGTCAACATCTAACCAACGAATAACTTCATTTATTAACTTTTCATCCCATTTATCTTCAAAGTAAAAACTCAGTTGGAAGGAACGCGGTTCTTTTGTTACATCAATTAAATAAGGCTTTTCTCTACCTCGAATTGTAACCTCATTAATTGCTCTGTTGCTAATTAGGCTTTCTGTATAAAGTCCACTATTTATTGACACATTCATAATTTTAAATCTTGTAGAAGGAGTACCAGCAAACTTAAAATACAAACTTTCTCTTATCATATATTCACCTCCGAAACAATAAAAAAGAGCCAACTAAATAGTTGACTCTGTAAATACTAAATCTCAGCACCAAGTAATCTCATTTCATTTACAAGTTGATCCATAACCTGTTTTCCAGCATCTTTAGTACCAGTAACTTTTATATCTCCAAAGCTAATTTGATATGTTGCTCCATTATTCACATTAGAAACAGAAGGGGAGAGGGACGGTGTACTCGGCAGTTTAAAACTAGTTAGTAAATTCATCGATGCATTAGCCAATGTCTTACCCATATCTAATGACTTCAATGTGTCCATAAGCTTAGATGATTCACTCATAGCAGCTAATAAATTCTTAGTGTCATGCTTAGTTGAAATCATTTCTTCTTCATGGACAACCATCGCTTTACCTTCATTGCCCCAAGAAGGGAGGATACCACCTTTAGCAGCAGACGCAATCTTAATCGGTTTATAATCTTTGCCGTTCAGGTATCTATTAGCTTGATTAATTAGGTCAATTAGATTGTTAGACATTGCTTTACCGAGTAGACTAGTGTTGGACTTAATGTTTGTATAGTATTTACCTAAGTCTTTTTCAATCTGCTTCGTGTTAGCATTGATGATATCTGAACGCATTTGTGCAAACTTTTTCTCATCGTTGACTAGGTTATCATAGTTAGTTTGAATGTCGTCTTTTTGCTCATTTAAATTATCAATACGTAACTCTTTAGCACGGTCAGTCTGCATGTCTGCGATCGATTCATCTTGTTCTTCTAATTGTTTCTGTAGTTCAGCCAATTTAGCTTTGTCAGCAGGGGAACTACTTAGAGCAAGTTTAGCAATCTGATCAAGTAACCCTTGTCTATCTGTTTGAGCATCCTTAAGTTGTTTAGCATAGTCAGCCTCATCTGCTTCTTTGTTTATACCATCAATGATTTCATCAATTTGCTTAAGTTGAGCATCTTTGATAGCTTCAAGAGATTGTTTGTACGTATCAATGATTGTGTCAGCCATTTGAGTACGCTCATCAAGCAGTTGTTGTTCAAGAGAAATCATATCCTGAGTACGTTGAAGAAGGTTATCAGATAGTTGTGCTTTCTGAGCTTCAGTAAGAGCCTTATTATGCTTAATTTGATCTTTTAGATAAGCGATGGAAAGTTGCTCTTGTTCTAGTTGCTTACGAACAATACTTTCTTTCTTAAGTTGTTGATCAATCCATTTCTTATCAGTCTCAGCTACAGAAGATTGAATTAAATCAATTTGAGCTAAGTCATCTTCCCACTGATTTTTATTATGGTCGTATCCAGCAAGCACAGACTCAACCAATGCCATATTTAATTCTTCAATTTGATCTTGAAGGGATAGTGCATCTTGAGCTAATTGGTTAACTTCGGATTTAGCACCATCAATAGCAGAAGCTTGATCTGCAGCACTTCCTGTATAAGTACCGTTTCTAGCAGCTTGAACAGATGACATAGGGTTAATATCTGTCCCGTAACCATTTGTACGAACTTCATAGTGTAAATGAACTCCGTTAGAATCTCCAGTGTTACCCATTGTACCGATAGTTTGATTGACTCCAACTTTGTCACCTTTTTTAACTTTAGTAGAGTCTAAGTGAGCATATAAGTAAGTCTTACCATCGGCAGCAGTAACAGCAACAACATTACCGTAGTTACCATAACCTGTACCTGATTTACCCCAACCAGCATATGTAACTGTACCAGCAGTAGTAGCACCGATTTTGTCACCTTTGTTACCAGCAATATCTATTCCTCGGTGAGTTTCAGTTTTACCGTTTCGAGTACGAGTACCGTAAGTGGAAGTGATTGTACCAGAGAAACCATCGATAGCTTTAGTTGCTTTAGCTGTAGATGCTTGAACGGCACCACCGTAATCTTCAAAGTACGATAATACGTTATTTGCGTACTTTTTAGCACCTTTCCACTCATTAGCAGAAGAATTTACGATATTATTAACATTACCCATTCCAGCATTGTAAGCCCATAGAGCTTTTTCAACTGAACCATTATACTTATCCAACAATTGAGAGATGTATTTAGTACCGCCCATGATGTTTTGATAAGCATCGTAAGCGTTATTAACACCGAGTTCTTTTGCTGTACCAGGCATAAGTTGCATTAATCCCATTGCGCCTGCACTAGAACGAGCGTTAGCATTGAAACTGGATTCTTGCTTGATGATTGCTGCGATTAGGCTAGAATCTACACCGTACTTAGATGAAGCATCGTTGATGTAGGAAGAGTATTGACCGCTATATTTACTGCCACTTGAAGAACTGGATGAAACTTTACCATATTGAACAACATTGCCTGATTTAATTTGTGCATTAAGATCAGCAGTCTGTTGTTTGTTTAATTTTTGTTGTTGTTCTAGAAGTTTAATTTCTTCTTTGATGGCATTTTGATACTTCTTAGAATACTGAGCGTAGTCATTCTTTTTTGATTGGATTTTAGCTAGTTCGAGGCTCAGTTTTTCAAGAGACTGTTTATACTTGTCAGTTATGTAGATAGATTCTTCTGTAGTCTTATTAGATTCCTCAGTTGCTTTTTCTGCTTCGGATTGGTAATCAGTGATATCTCTAAGTTGGGAAGTATAACCTGCAGATGTGTTCTTTAAAGATTCTAATTCAGATTTCAAACTAGATATCTCAGAAGTGATGTCAGCATTCGCATTTCCTGTTGCAGCTAGTGCTTGTTCGACATTATCGAGCATTCCGACACTTGTGTCTGAGTTAGCTAAGTCAATGTAATGTTGTTTAAGTGCATCAATTGCTTTTGCTGTAACTTCCATTGCAGAAATTTCTTTTTGCATCTCAGAAATTTTTGATTTAGTTGAAAGAGCTTTAGATACAACTGTTGCATCATCTGCTTTAAGCTCGCCATTCATTAACTTCTCAGTTGCTTCAAGAAGAATCTCGTTTGCTTCCATTTCATTACGTACCTGTGCAACATTTATCTTTGAGTTCTTAGTTAGTTCAGGGTAAGCCTCAGACAGTTGTTCTGTAGCAGCGGATAGCATATCTTTTTGAGCACTACTCAAATTTTCCATCTGAGATAAAACTTCATATGTACCAATTGCTGATTTTAACGATGATAAAGAATCTGAGGTAATTCCGGCTAGGTTTTCTGCCGCACTTGCATTGCTATTCATAGCTGCAGTAGCTCCATCTATCGCACCCGAAACAGAATCCATTCCTTCTTCAAGGTCATAAGTTCCTTCAGCGACAGTATCTAGAGAATCGGCATTATTAGAATTTGCAGTTGTACTTGAATTTGTACTATTTGTTAATTCATCTAAAGCGGAGTTTCTTTCTTGAATGCCTTTTTTCTTAGCTTCTAATTCATTAACCTTTGTTAATTTATCAGCATAATCATTTAAAGCTTCGGGATTTTGAAGGAGTTTAATATAGGAACTAAACTCTTCACGCATTTCTGCCAATTGAGACATATACTTTTGATAACTATTTTCATCGCCAATATCATATGCATTTTGTGCTTTTTTTGCTATTTCAGCTATTCTATTATCAAATTCATTTTGAGCATCATCAATTGCTTTTACGTCATATTTACTTTGATAAGATTGAATCTCCTCAAAAGCAGTTTTACTCTCGCTCGCTAAGTCCTTTAGTTTAGACTTTTCTTTCTCTAAATCAACATTAATCATACTGAGTTCAATTTCGTTTGCGGCTTTCGCTTGAGCTACTTGTTCAGCAGTCATAGCTTTTAGAGATTCTATGTACTCATCTGTTTTTGTTTTATTTAAAGAAAGGGTTTCACCATATTTTCCTGTAGAGCTAATTAGATGGGGAGCAATTGCTTGTATCTGTTTTAGAACATCCTGAAGTTCCTGCTGTTTTTCAGTTGAACCGTTTGACTGAGATTCTAACTCTTTGTAACGACTCACTAAATACTGGATTTCATTTGTGTTTTTAGCAGTTGCCTCGGCAGACTGAGTTAATGCTTCAGTGTGTAAATTACCAGCGTTAGTAGATTTCATAAATACTGATGCTAGAGCTTCTACAGCCAAAATACCTACACTGAAAATACCGAAAGAAGATTTGATTCCTGTAATTGCTAATCTTAATGCTCCAGCTGCTTTTACTACTCCGTATATTCCTGCGGCTAGTAATGGTAGTTTAATATTCCATCCATTTGTTGATTCTGTTAAAGCATTAAAGCCTTGAGTCATACTTGTCGTTAGTTCGAGTAACTTTACAAGACCATCTCTAGCGCCATTTTCACCTATTGTCCATGCTAATTCTTGGAATGAAGCAATCATATTATTAGTTTTAAAAGCTAAACCTTCTTGGAATGTTGCTAATTCATTTGTAGCCGATTGATAGGAGTCTATTGAGAACTCAGTGTTCTTGAGGACGTTTTGCTGATTCTCCAAAAGTGAACTTACTTTGTTAATGTGCCACCCGCCCCCTAAAGCCGATGCAATACTGTTCTTTGTTTGACTATCAAACCCACTCCAGGCTTTACCTAAATCCTGTAAAACATCTGTCGCACTTCTTAGTTCACCATTCATATCCTTTGTTTGGATACCAACTGCTTGTAAAGCGTTTTGAGTACTGTCACGAAGATACCTAGAAAATAAAGTTTTGTAAAATGTGCCAGCTTCATTTCCTGATATTTTTAGAGTCTCAATTGTACTAGAAGCCATCCCAGACAACTCATGGAAGCTTACACCTGCAGTAGCTGCTGAACTAGAGGCTTTTGACAATGCTTGAGCTAAACCTTCAGTATCGGCACCAGTTTGGTTTGAAACCGAATTGAGAGCATCCACGACCTTAGTTGTATCGGCTACTGTTAATTTATACTGTCTCATTATGGCAACTAAGTAGTTAGCAGCATCAGCATCTGATTTAAATTCACCAACAGTGGACAATAGGAGGGCGTTCTTGTTTAAAGCCTCTGCATCTATCTCATTGAAACCAAGTTTAGAAATTTCGCCTAAAGATTGCAAAGCACCATCAACTGTTCTACCAAATTCATAAGCTGCTTCAGTTGCATTATTAAAGACACTTGATAAATCAGCATTATCTAATACTTTATCTATAGAAACGAGTCTTTCATCCAGTAAGTATAAAGTGTCTATGAATTGTTCTGCTCCACGAATTGGAGCATAGAATAGAGATGATGTTAACATCCATATAGGAAATTTAGTAAAAGCTTGTTGAAAAGCATTGCCTAAATTATTAACACTTGTTGTTGCTTGTTGAGCTTGAGTATTTATATTTCCTAATGGATTTTGATTTCCGGCAGGTTTAGCTGCATGGAGATTATTTATCTGTTTGCTTAATTTTTCTATATTTTTAGATAGATTATCATCAATACTAACATTTAATTTAATCTTATTAATTTTTTTCTCTATTCCTTTAATTGCGGTGTTTATTTCACCAATCGACGCTCCGGCATTTAAAGTGCCTATAATTCTTACTTTTAAGTCTGCCATTTACACATCTCCTTTCTTAAAATTGCACATAAAAAAAAAGAGATGTCTAAATGACACCTCTGAATAAAAGTCGTATTTTATTTTTTATATTCAACTACATTAAGTTCGTAATTTTTATAATCATTTTTATTTATCATTTCAGTCATGATATTAAAACTTTTTTGTTCATCTGGTAACAATTCGTCAGATGAGTTTACATATGCTTCTTCTGTATTTACTACTTTATTATTTTCATCCATATAATTTACTTTTAATTTAACAAACGTAACAGGGAAAGAGGAGTTGTTTTTTACGCTTCCTTTAATAGTAATAAAATTACCATCCATTGAAACCTTATGATCAGTTATTTCAATAACTTTATTGTTGATCATATTTTTTTCATCGAATGTAACTTCGTCAACATTGCTTTGTGAGTTCACTTCAGTGTTAACTGTTTCAGATTCAGGTAATTTATTTTCTTTAAGGAACAAATAAGAAATCAATCCAACAATAATCGCAGTAATAATAGCGGTAGAAATAACAACCTTTAAATTTTTCGCCATGTTTTCACCCTCGGAGATATAGTTATTAGTAATTATACCATATCTTACCTAAGAAAAAGAAGGGGAGGGGAGTAGCGAAAGTTAGAATCTTTTGTCACTATATGCGGTTCCATAGTCTATTGCAAAAGTGGTTTAGTAATGTTTTGTTTTAGTTCAAGCCCATCTGTAGCCAAGTAATAGTTATAACTATTAAATTCATTTAATCCTATAGGATTGTTACAAAGCTCTAAAATTAGCCTTTCACATAGTTCTAAATTGTTCTTTATATCATATTCCCATAGATAAAGAATTTTTAAATTGTACTTCTTCTCAATGAATTTTCTTTTTCTAATATCTTTTTTCATATTTTTTATTTGAATGCTGTTCAGTTGATTTGAATTATTGTATTTATTAGGATTTCCATGCCAATAATCTCCCATTACTTCAATTCCTAAATGTAAATCAACTAGATAAATATCAAGAGAGTAATATCCAAATCCCTTTTCATTAACATGATTTAATTTTAGTGTGTTTAATAATGCATTAATTGTTCTGTGAATGGAAGTGCCAGTTTGCTTGAAATCAGTTATTTCCATTCTTTTTTGTTGATAGCAATCGTGAGTACAAAAGAAAAACTTATTCTTTTTAAATACACTTTCATGTACAAATTTTCTTTTTTCGCATGTATAGCATTGGACAGCTATCTTTTCCTTGGATGGATTTGGGTTTCGACTTTTTAGATATTCATTTCTACATTCACTCGAACACAAAGTAATGTCACTCTTAATTTCGCTAGGATATTTAAAAGTTATTTTGTCACACATGGCACAAGTGGTTTCAATTTTATTATTTTCTTTTTCAAAGGATTTCATTAGCAAACTATATTCATCAGTCTTCATCCAAATAAATCTACAATTATTTGTGCAAAAATATCTCTCTTGAGATTCAATTCTATACTGCGCCAGATGAAATTCTTTATTACATGTATGACAATTTACGTTCTCACCGTGCCTATTGAGTAGGTTGGGTTTACCAATTAAATATTTATCTGCACAACTTTTAGTACAAAAATGATTTTTAGCTCTTTTTAATTCAACTTCAGTTCTCAGTATAGGAATAGAACAATAAGTACATGTTAACTTTAATCTTTTCACTCTTTCTCCAAGAGGTTTGCCGACTTTGTATGCATTAGAGCAATCAACTGAACAAAATAAATCTTTACTTCGTTTAAGTTCCCATCTTCCTCTTCGCATTAGTTTTCCACAGTAAGAACAACCAATTTCTATTTTGTCAGCATTCCAACTTGGTTTACCTATAAGAAAAGCATCCTTACACTTTTTGGTACAAAAATGATTTTTACTGTTAGATTTCGTATTATATTTAGCAACTTTTTCAGAACCGCAGTAATCACAAATATATTCAACTTCCGCTCTACTGGCAGGAGGCAAGTGATTAATATGCACAGTGAATTCTTTTCCGTTCTCAAAATTCGTGTATCCCAAGTTAGTATAATAAGTTTTGTTTCTATTACTCCAATGAACTTTTACAGTTTGATCAGGTATAATCATAAACTCATCTCCCCACATTCACTCCATATTAGAAAAGGGCAGGGGAGATGGTGGAGTGAGGATTCAATCATTTTCTTCGCATATGATCAGTATGTTGCACTCCTGCCCAGATTATAGGTAATTCTCTAATGTTCCTATTCTATATATGTAACTCGTTCTCTATTAATCTACATATTCATCTAAAACAGGATTTCCCTTAATTTCACAAATATCTATCTTAGTTTTACTTCCGTCACGTTCAACAATATATGCTTCAATCTCATTTACTTCAGGACATAGTTTATAATTACCTTGCATTAATCCCAACTTCTCATTGTCGTCCTCAACTTTTAGTCCTATCCTTACTGCTAAATCTCCCATAGCATAAGCCATTCTACATTTCTCCCTTATAATGTATTCTCATATGTAAGTTAGTTTCTTGTTGTTGTGAACCAATCATATCGCATAAGCGATATATCGTCAATACGATATTGAGATATTTTTTAATTTGAGTTATTATAAAAATATAGATAAAGAGCTGGGGAGTGAAAAATGAGAAAAGAAGTAGAACTATATCAACCTATTTTCACATTAAAACAGACGTTACAAGAGAGAAATATCACACAAGCCGAATTAGCTGAGATGACAGGTTTAAGACCAAATGCAATTAGCAATATCTGCAGAGGGTACGTAGATAGAATTAGTATCTCCCATATTGTGAGAATTTGCCAAGCATTAGAAATGGAAGATGTAAATAAAATATTAACTGTCTCCAAGCAATTCGGGTATGTTGCACCAAAAGGGTTTAAAGCAACTGAAGAACATTGGAGCGATGAAGATCCCGACCTTTAAATAAAACGGCACTTTTAACATATGTGCCTACATAAACACAGAAAGGCATTGGTTAAATCCATTGTCTTTTTCTATTTATGTATATAGGGAAGAGGAGGGAGGCTTCATTTTTAAGAAGCCACCTAGCCGAATATTTGATTTTTCTCTTCTTCAAAGTCACGCAAGTCATAATGAGCAATAGTTGTGGCAACATTTTCATGGTGAGCAACGTATTTTGAAACAAGTTCTAATTTAATACCTTGCTCTAACAGATAAGTTACACAGGAAGCTTTAAATAAATGGGGATTAATACGTCTTCCGAGAATATCTGTTAAAACGTTGGCACAAAAATAGTCAGCCCATGAAGCTGACATCTGAACAATACTACCATTGTATTTAGTTGTAAAAATATGCTCATGATCATACCCACGTTTCTCTAACCACAAATTAATGTAGTCTATAGCTTCACGGTTAATCATATACGGTTCAATCTTTCCATCTTCTCCACGTCCTTTTAGTCGGACATTATGAGAATAAATGAAAGTAGACTCTTCAGGAAACTCATATTTTGCAATCTCAGATTTAAATTGAATAATCTCTGAGCGTCTAGCACCTACGTTAAAAGCAGTAGCTAACCAAGCCATACCCAAATAGTTCTCATCATCTTTAAGAACAGCCATCATTTCTTTATAATCTTCATATGTAATTTTGACTTTCTCATAAACCTTATTCTTAGGAATAGGAGGGAGCCCACGAGTAAAGTTCCTAAATAGTTTATACTCCTTAAATTCTTCTTCACCAACAATAACATTCTCTATGTAGTTACATAAGCTTGATACACAAGCTTTCTTGAAACTAATTGCGCTAGAAGACATTTTACGATTATCACGTAAATAACTCATATATCTCAAGAAGTCACGTTTAGTAATCTTATAAAATGGCTTATTGTTCATTGAATCATAAACATAATATCCGAATTGTCGTAACCCCGAGATGTATTGTTTCTTTGTAGCAGGGGAGTGGTTCTGTACTGACACATACTCTTCCACTAATTCACGATATTCAGCATTAACTAATTTCCACATTTCATCAGTTACTTCAGGTAACTTTTGAGCTCTGTCACGCAACATGTTCTTTTCAATCTTAGTCAATTTATCACCTCCAATAAACTATTTAAATAACATCTATACCACGTTTTCTTAATCCAGCTTTAATAGCTTGAATATGTTCACCAGTAGAAGCTAATTCTTCTTCAGTATTAGCATGGAAAGGACGTGGTGTTTTACTTTTAGCAATTTGTGAAGACTCCCATGTATAACCTTGACCAGTCTCAATTATTTTCGCTATGTCTTTGCCGTCTTCAGAACGAATACTTTGGACAGTTAACTCAACATCAGCACCTTTTCTAGACACAGCAGATTTTATACTACTGTCCTGTAATAATTCACCAGTGCGATCATATTGAGTTGGGGTGTAAGAATCATACACAGTTGCATTAATTTGTTTTTTAAATTTCTTTCGTACTGTTTTTTCAGGCTGGTCACCCATTGTCGCTTCGAGTTCTTTAGCTAACCCACTGAGCAATAGGTCTATATTGTCGTATATCACATTACCAAATCCTTTATTATTGAACTTGTTCTCGGAACTGTTCATTTTTCTTAGTAAAAACTGATTCAAGAATTTCACGGTTTTTTATATCCAGTTGATCAACTTTTTGCTTTACTTGCTGATCTAATCTACCCAAATACTCATATTGAGCAATATGTTCAGCAGCAAATTGACTTATTTTTTCTTTTTCTTTTGGTAAGAAAACATCATTAAGAATAAGAGAGTAGATACTTCTTCCGTCTTCACTTTGAAGGTCAATCAAAGAGTTCAATTCATTTAGTTGTTCTACAAAAGTAGTAGCCTTTAATTGAGTTTTAAAATGAGTAAAGTGTTTAATCATTAAGAAGTTTAAATAGTCCACTGACATTTGATCTGTAAACTCAACTTCTTGTGGTTTAGTTAGCATTACTTTTTTAAATTCATCAAACATTTCACGTATCTTTGTATGAGGGAAAATAGGATAGAAGGTAATCGTTGAACCGTCTTCAAGTTCAAACTTCTCAGTTTCATGAATTTCTTTAATTCGCTTTTTTGTCAATTTTAAATCGGTGGATGCTTTACCCATGTTATTAATATCCTCCTTTTAATCCTAAAAAAGAGGACTCAGAAGAGTCCTCATTGTATTAATTTATTTAATTATCCTTCAATTGGAATACGTTTAACTTCACCTACAACAGTAGAGTGTTTAGGTTTAACTACACGTAGAGAAGAACCAATTGGTTGAGCAGTTCTCTCTGATGCAGTATTAATAGTCATGTTTCCATCTGGAATAGCCTTATAGAATTCATATTGAATTTTAGCTAATGGAATTTCTTCTGCTGCATCAACTTCTAAAGTTTCTAATACTGCTTTTAAGCCTTTAGCAAATACCTTGTTATCGATTTCAAATTTTTGAGTAGTTGCTGGAGTATCATATATGTAAGTTCTTACTTCCACAGTTTCGCCAGCAGGTACAATAGGAGTAGAAGCAGTGAAATCTACCGTTTTACCTGATACAGTAAATCCAGTTACATGTTGTCCAGCTTCATTATAAATTTTCATTTCATGTACAGTTGATGGAGTATTTTCTACTTCAATTTCAACAGTACCTGCATTATCAGTAGCTAAGTATGATTTCGGAAACGCATATGCTTTTCCAGCACCTGTTACAACATCTTGACCGAATTGTTTTGCTACCCATCCGAAATTCCAATCAATATCATTCCAGTTTAGTACAATATCCCTTGTGGCATGTAGAATCCCAATTAGCTCATTCCCACGACCACCATTAACATCGTTTGCTTGTACAGTAACTTCAATGCTACCATCTTGAACTGTTGTTCTTCCTACAGCATCCCCGTCATTATCAATAAGTAATACTTCAAAAACGTCAGCAATAACAGACATTTATATTCCACCTTTATTAATTTATTTTATTTAAATGCTTGAGTTATGTTCATACCTTTATCAGATTTGAAAACATCCTTATATGGATCAGCATATAAATCGAGGTACTCGGCAAATTGAGGCAACTTCACTTCTGAAGCTGCATAAGGATTACCGTATAGATTTGACATTGCATCAAAACTCTTAATATGTTGCCATCTATAAAACTCACTTTTTAATTGATATATAGAGTATGTTGATAACTTCTCATAATCTTTACCAGATAAAGCTGCTACTGAAGTAATCATATCCTCCAACGTTACATTTGCGGAGTCTTTCTGTCTTGCTTTTAATACTTTGTCAGCCCATTCTTGCATCAATTTATTTTTAAAAATTTTGGGTTCAATAAGTAAATTTTGATGAAGTATAACTTTACGAAGTTCATCATAGTTAAACTCATTAACAATCTGTCCCTTGTCATTAGAAAACCAATAATCACCGTTTTCAAATTTAATAGTAAAGGTCGTCGTTCTGGTTACTAGATTAAACAAATTTTGTAATCCAAAGATAAGGTCGTTATTCTGCGATCCAATAGCAACTAATTTACGGAAAAGGGGAGAACCATCATCAACTTCAAACTGAGCATTACTTAACATGAGAATTTGTACATAATCTTCAAATTCATCCCAATCCTTCATTTGGATAGGATATATCTTACCGATATATTCAAACTCTCTAGGCTTTTGAAAGATGTTGAGCAGACTCATCGCTTGGAACTACTTTCAAAATTAAATATGTGCCTATATCCAGAATAGTTGCTAGGACTTGACAGTATTCTGCCTGAGTCGTATTTAATCTTAGTTATCCCAGTAGGGCGCTTATCAAATAGTAGGTCATTCAATCTGTCACTTATCCAAACCACCCTATAATCCTTTTCGTATGTATCATGACTGAATATATCAATCACAAAATCTTGTTCAGCAAGAGTGTAGTTATGATTAGTTGGGATACGATTACCTGCATAGACATGAATGCGACAAGTTTCAATATCTTTTAAATCTGAATCCTTGTACATTGGAAATATTCGTTCGT
>Ga0268252_1001407_pt1 | contig 13602 bp, 10 predicted proteins | sample AgamicMgSfrz_FD_200244 | JGI IMG/M metagenome (GOLD analysis project Ga0268252, IMG submission 200244) | Agave microbial communities from Guanajuato, Mexico - Mg.Sf.rz (v2) (version 3) | ecosystem: Host-associated > Plants > Phyllosphere > Phylloplane/Leaf | place: Guanajuato, Mexico | collected... | reverse complement strand
AGAAGCGGTCCCATATTTTAGTAATATGTTGCTCGCTGATGCCTATACCATTATCAGAGACTTTACCTATTATGTTGGTTTCATCACGGAATAGTTGCATATTCACAGTTCCACTCGCTTTGCTATAAGCAATCGCATTCGTTAGTAAATTCATTAATAAACGCATCATCAATGTTTGATCGGCTTTAATAAATAGGTCTTTCTCTATATTAATTGTTATATCAATCGAAGCCTCTTGTACCATTAATGAGAGCTCTTCTACGACGATTTCCGTTAATTCACTCATATTGATACATTCAAATTGGAAAGTATTATGGTTTCCTTGGTCAGCTCTTGCTAATAATAAAAGTTGTGAGATTAGAGTGGATATTTTACGTGATTGCTTTAAAATTACTTCTAACGATTCTTCCATTTCTTTCGGATTATTCTTCTGCGATAAAGCGTATTCGCATTGTGAAATAATAACAGATGTTGGTGTTCTTAATTCATGAGATGCGTCAGATGTAAATTGTTTTTCACTTTCAAATGATGTCTCCAATCGCTCAAACATTTTGTCAAAGGTTTGTGCTAAATGATACATTTCGTCTTTCGGTGAACCTTGTAAATTAATTCTCTTCGAAAGGTCTTTACCATCACCAATTTTACTAGCTGAATCACTCATTTGTTGCACAGGTCGAAACGCCCTTTGCGTGATAAAATATCCTCCGAATGCCGCAATAAGAATAAGTAATGGGAATGAGATGATTGTTACCACGATAAGCGTATTCATCGTTGAGGATAATTGGTTCATAGTCATTATTCCACGAACCCAGACTTGCTCATCGCCGCCTGCATTATGGAGAAAATCATATACTATCCATTCTTTATTGCCGTCTTTAATGGTTTGTATTTCATCGGATTTAAGCGATATCTTTTTATTAAAGCTTGTTGGACTATGTCCTACTAACAGCTCACCTTGTTTACTATAAATACTAATATTTACGCCATCTTCTAAGGTTTCAAAATCATCGTCAATCTTTAACTGCCCATGCTTATATTTGATATCTTCCATGCTTTCTTTTACTGTGCTCTTTAATTGATCTTTCATATTAAAAAGCAAAACTTTATCTGAAGAAGTTAAAATAAAAGCTAACACGAGTGCCATAATAATTACAATTAGCCCCGTATACCACAGGGTTACTCTCATTTTTATTGATAGTCTTTTCATGATTCTACTCGCAATACGTAACCAGTTCCTCGTACTGTATGAATTAACTTCGTTTCAAACTGGCTATCAATTTTTTTGCGAAGATAGCGGACGTAAACATCAATAATATTCGAGCCACCTTCATAGTCGTAATTCCACACATGTTGCTCAATTTTATCTCGTGTCAGCACAACTTCTTTATTACGAATCATATATTCTAAAATAGCAAATTCCTTACTGGAAAGAGTGATAACTTGGTCTCCTCGTGTTACTTTATGCATATTGCAATCTACCACTAGGTCAGCGATTTCAAACACATTAGATGTATTTCCTGTTTTTCTTCGCATTAACACTCGAATTCTTGCTAACAGTTCGTCAAAAGCAAACGGCTTTACTAAATAATCATCCGCACCTAAGTCGAGTCCTGTTACACGATCATCAATTGTATCTTTAGCTGTAAGAAGCAAGACAGGAGTTGTATTATTGTCCGCGCGTAATCTTTGTAATACTTGTAAACCATCTATTCCTGGAATCATAATGTCAAGCACAATCAAATCGTAGGTAGCCATGTTTATATAATCCAAGGCATCTTCTCCATTCCCACATGCATCGACACTATAATGTTCTGCATTTAATCGTTTTACCAATATATTTTGTAAGTCTTGTTCATCTTCGACAATAAGAACTCGCATTAACATTCTCCTTTTCTTCTTATTAATATGTATCACTATAATTCCAAAACATTAAAGCAAGATTAGAAACGATTTAATTATATCATTTTATCCAGCATTAACGGGCAGTAAGACTCCTCCTTCAAAATTCGGCGAATGCGAGGGAGTTAGGGGAAGTCGGGCTACCCGTAAAAGTCTTCACTTTATTTTTTTATACATTAATCTTCCTTTAATGTTTGTTCAGTAATATAAAGGCAAGGATAAGGTGCACATGTAAAGGGAGGAAAACAGAATGCGAAAATGGATGCTGATTGGAGCGATATCTTGTGTATTGTTAACAGCTTGTTCTACTCAAGCTGTTAACAATACAGAAGTGCAACAACTGAAAGTGGAAAATGATAAATTACAAAAAGAAGTTGCTCAACTACAACAAGAACCAAACAAAACAGAGCCTGCTACGAATGATACGAAGCAAACACAAGATTTCAAAAACGAAGTCACATCTATTGTAGAAAAGGCAAATAACACGAAACCAGTTGGAGCAAAAGAAGATAACTTAAATATGTACTTGGCAACAAAAAAAGAAATTGACCAATTGGATGACAAGATAGATCTATCTGATAATCAGCTAGAAGCAGATTATCACGCTGGAACGATAACTGTTGAACAATATCAAACGCAAGAAAAAGAACACGATATACTGGAAGATCAATTAGAGCAAGCAGAAAATGCGCTTGAAGCAAGATTTGGAATAGAGGAGTAATCATTAAGGAGTGGATGAAAATGTTAAAGCATAAAAAGAAAATAATTATAAGTGTAATTGCTATTTTAGTAAGTGGTATTGCTATTGTTGGTGGATATTATGGTATGGGTTACAATTATGCAAAAAAGAATGAAAACTACACAGAGAAACAAGTTCGTGAAATTTCTTTAGCTCATACAAATGGAGAAATTATTAATGTGAAAAAAGAATTCGAATTAGAAGATGATAACTTAGCACAATCAAAATTTGAATATGAAGTAGAAATCAAGACACCTGATAATTTGTTAAATATTTTAAAGGTTAGTGCTAGAACGGGTACAATAGAAATCGATAATGAAGATTGAAAAAATATCGACAAATAAAATATTACGTACTTGATTTTTGTTATCGATAGCGAAGAAAAAGACGGTTCCCTAATTTTACAAGGGAATCGTCTTTTTTTTGTTCTATGGATCTATGCATTTTTTATACTTTCCTATCCTGGTGCGGTTTTAGGGTTCTTGTCTGTTATTGGATTAACTGAAAAACTGTATAAAACCTTGTATACCCTTAGTGTGGTTTTTTCCGAAATACTGGCGGTACCCCGTCGCTATCAATCAAAGCTCATACAACGTCAATTATATTAGGGGGTGTTTCAGTTCTCGTTTTATCTTTTTACAATGATGAATATGAAATAATGACTTCCACTTATAAGAATGTGAAGAAGTGTTGATGCCAGTTGGAACTGTGGTAAAGGTTGAGGGTGGAATCTAAGGGAATATTAGAGATGTGCATGAAAGGTTATTAATCCATCTTCTATAAAATCGTGGGATTATATATGCACTTATTATCCTGGAGATTTTAAAATAAAACCTATCTAATTATAGAAGTGATTTGAACGTAAGGAAATTGTAAGAAATGGATAAGAAAAAAGAAATTTTTATTGTGTAGGATACAAATATAGAGAAGCGTAAAAGAGGGAGGGTAAATAGGATACATTTATACGAAAAACAAACTAGTAATAAGAGCATTCTATTGGTGGCAATTACTGAAAGAACAGAATACTCACTACAGTTCCTACAGGAAAGGGAAGAATCAATGGATATGGTCTAGGAATCTATGAAATTATATTTCCTAACGGTGTCCCGATATGGGAACATACAGATGTTATTCTAGGATTTGATACTTTTGCTGGAGGGGCATATGTTGACGGCAATTTGAACAGTATGGGTAGAGCCGAGAATACTGGTCTTTTTAAAAGTATTTTACTTGTTGAATATAGACAGTAGGGATAAAGCCAGAATAGTAGTTTATGTGATGTTTGTAATTGAACAAATAAAAGATGAAATCGATCATTTATCTAAGGAGGAATTTTTCTTATGGAAAATAAATTATCTGGAGTGTTAGCCGCTACCTTAGCTCTAACGATGAGTCTACCAACAGGAGCGATAGCGTCTTCTAGCAGTAAGACTCCGGTTGTATCTAGCCAAGAAGTTGCTAGCAAAGATTTGGAGAAGATTGCTGCAGAGAACGCTGCACTGCTCACGAAGTCCTATGAGACGACTAGTGTACAGTATGCGCTGATTGATAATGGTAAACTTATTTTGTCGGGGCAGACAGGTAAGAACGACATAGAAGGGAAAGAGCCACTAACCAAAGATACTCTATACGGAATTGGTTCAACCAGTAAAGTATATACAGCTGCGGCTGTTATGAAACTGGTAGACGAAGGAAAAGTTGATTTGGATGCTCCTGTTGCCCGCTATATTCCTGATTTCAAAATGAAAGATAAACGATATAAGCGTATTACACCGCGTATGCTGTTGAATCACTCCTCGGGTTTGCAAGGTTCGACGTTCAATAATGCATTTTTATTTAAAGATAATGATGCTTATGCCCATGATATATTATTGCAACAATTGTCCAACCAAAACTTGAAGGCAGACCCTGGTGCGTTCTCAGTATACTGTAATGACGGTTTTACACTGGCCGAGATCTTGGTAGAAAGAGTCAGCGGTATGAGTTTTACTGAATTTCTACATCAAAAGTTTACAGAGCCATTAAAACTGAATCATACGATAACATCGCAAGACAAATGGGAAGACGAAAAGCGGGCTGGACTGTATTCTCCGACATACCAGGGACAGCTACCAAGTGAAATGGTGAATCTAATTGGTACGGGAGGAATCTCTTCTACTGCAGAAGATGTGGTGCGATTCTCACAAATATTTATGGGACAGGGAAAAGAAATTCTCTCTAATAAAGCAGTCGAGGCGATGGAACAAGAAGAATATAAAAAAGGAATGTGGCCGGGAGATAGCGGAAATGTGTTCAACTATGGACTTGGCTGGGATAGTGTGAAACTATACCCATTCAGTGAATATGGGATAAAAGCGTTGACTAAGGGTGGGGATACGATACTGCAACATGCTACATTGGTCGTGCTTCCAGAACAGAAGATGGCAGCAGCTGTATTGTCCTCCGGCGGCAGCAGCATGACAAATCAACTGTTGGCAAATAAATTACTGCTAGCTAGGCTTAAAGAGAAAGGGACAATTAAGGATATAAAGCCAGATAAATCCTTCGGAAAGCCCGTCAAGGCTAAAGTGCCTCAAGACGTGGTAAAAAAAGCAGGATTTTATGGAAATAGCTATAGCCATTTCAAAATAGAAATTACGAAGAAGGGAGAACTGGTTTTACCAACTAAACCGGAAGAAAAATATGTATATACGGCGGATGGAAGCTTTATAAATGAGAAGGGTACTTCCAAGCTTAACTTCGTCACAGAGAAGAATGGAAAAGTTTATTTGAGAGAGAGCACATATGAATTATCACCGGGATTGGGGCAAAATGTGCTGACTCACTATTTAGCCCAGAAATTAGAAAACAATGTGTTACCGAAGAAAACAGCTGCTGCATGGGCGAAGCGCGAGGGTGGCAAGTTCTATCTCGTTAACGAAAAATTTAATTCTATGAACTATCTAGGACAACTAATGCCTCTTAACACACAAATTACGATCAAGGATGGATATTGGGACGGCAAAAAAATTACAGGTCCGAATACGGCGACGCATCAAATTCAAATTCCTGTGATGAATGGGCGGGATACAAAGGAAGCCCATTTCTATACAGAGGATGGTACTGAATATATGGAGATGTCCAGCTTTTTATACGTCAGTGAATCTAACGTAAAACCCCTTGATACAGGTCGATTATCAAAAGTTACATTGCAAAAAAATGGGCATGCGAAATGGTTTACGGTCCCGCAAGAGGCAGCAGGGAAAACGATGAATGTGGAGTTGCCATCAGGAAGTTCATTCGCGGTGTATGATGAGAATGGAGTATGCGTCAATTTTACCGTCGTTAGTGATAATAACAAAGTGAAACTACCAGAGAATGGAACGGTTGTATTTGCTGGCGCACCGAACTCCGAATTTACAGTCGCATTGAACTAGCTACAACTCGGGATAGACTTCAATAAAACAGTGCGACATGGAAAAGATATTTTATTTGTATCTTAAGTATTACCTTATTACAATTAAATTCTTAGCTTAATAGCAATGGGATAGCACCACATGCCTATCAGCCTAAGAAAATAAATCAACCCCATGTCCATCAAGCTAGTAAAAATAAATACCCAAAATATAGTAAAATTGACATCTCCAGAGTAAAAATGTAAAAAATTATTGTTTAGGGGCAACATAAAACCTTAGTTTGATAACGATATGGCGCTACTCATAAAAAAGAAATAGGAGAGAATATCCTATTTCTTTTTATTGATATAATAAAATGTAATGAATAGATCCAAAGTAATGATAATAATTAGAAGTAACAAGTGTATAAGTGCATCAGTTTTTCCGTTTAGTAAAGACTTTACAAAGAAATCCCATTCTGTTTCATAGGGAGGTTCTACCCAATTTCGTTGCAGACCTAATACCATTCCATTTATAAAATAGACAATACTTAATAGAATCCTTCCAACAAATAAGGCAGCTGTTTTTATATTCCAATCCTTTATCTTGATTACATAAAGGATTGGAAATAGTATCAGTATCCAAAAAACAATAATAAAGACTGTATTTCCCATTCTCTCCTCCTAACAAAATGATTGTATTTTTAATCTTGGTAAATTCTTAGGTTGGAGGTATGTTTCATTGTTACTGGTTAAAAACAAGGACCGTAATTCCGGCTCCTTTTCTATCCCGCAAAATAAAGGTTTGTTTTATCTCTCCGTCTCAAAAAACTCAATCCACTCTCCATCAGGACCAGCGAAGAATATGTAACGTGTTCCATCTGGTAATGTTTCGACTTCTTCTCCTAGTAAAAAGGTTACTGTGTGTTTCTTTAGTCTTGTGATTTCTTCTTCTAATGAATCTACCTTAAAGCAAATGTGATGTACTTTTCCTTCTGCCGGAAGAGAAGAATTGTAGCCTTCAATTAATTCAAGTATCGTTTCCTTCGATTCTTCTACACCTAAAAAAGCGAGTTTTAAGTCTGGGTTTGGGTGTCCCATTCGCTTAATGAGCTGTAAGCCAACTACTTTTTCATAAAAAGTAATAGATGTTTCTAAGTTTGCAACCATAAGTCCTACGTGTTCAATTCTTCTAACTGGCATGTAGATTCCTTCTTTCTGAAAATTATATACAATATATTATTGAAAATTAAGAAAATAAGCAAGATAAAAACCTTACAAATTTAAGCGTGTTGTATGGTATAGTGAGAAAGTATGTTTGGGGAGAAGGAAGGAGATTATACGATGAATATACCTACTCAAACTCCTTCATTATCGGAAACGATGAAAGAGTGGCATTATGCATTAGCATATGAAATTAAACATTGGAAAACGATAGGTGGTAGTAAAATTTCTATCATGAACGGTCGTTTTTTATATACAGATTATGAGAATACAGTGTATGTATTTCAGCTTATTTCGGAAGTAAGTTTACCTGAAGGTTCACCAATTCGAATTGAGTTCGATGGTGAGGAAGCGACAGGAGAAGTATTATCTGTACATGGATTAGAAATAGAATTGAAATTAAATGATTATATACAAGGTGAAATAAGAGAAGCGGTTTTATACAGTGAACCGTGGCAACTTTTAGAGCAACTGCAAGAGCGATTGAAAGAAGCACGTAAAGATAAGCTAAAACGTAATCGTATAAAGCGTCTCGTTGATGGGACGAGCAGTCCGAAGCATATTGAGAAGATGAAAAATCCGAAAAATGAACTAGCATATCGTTCGTTTTACAATCCGACAACGTACGTATGGGGACCGCCTGGAACAGGGAAGTCGTACAATTTATCACGTATTATTTCGGCTCATTACCAAAAAGGAAAATCGGTACTTGTGTTAGCTCATAGTAATGCGGCAGTGGACGTATTAATGAGCGAAGTAACGAAACAAATTGAGAAGAAAAAGAAATGGACACCTGGCGAAATTGTTCGTTACGGTTATAGTCAACATGAACATATACGAAATCATGAAACATTACTTACGTCGAAGCTAGTTGAAACGACGAACGGATCTTGGGGAGAAGAAAGACTCTATTTAGAAGAAACACGACAAGATCTTCGTGAAAAGATTTTATCATATAAAGCGACTTCTGCTGATAAGAAGCGTATACAAGAGATTGAAAGTGATCTTCGAAAGCAAAAAGCGAAAATTAAAGAAGTAGAAAAAGAATATATTGAAAATGCGAAAGTAATTGGTGCAACTCTATCAAAATGTGCAATTGATGCGCTAATTTATGAGCGTACATTTGATTTAGTTGTCGTAGATGAAGTGAGTATGGCGTTCGTTCCGCAAATCGCATTAGCTGCTTCACTTGGAAAACGTATCGTTGTTTGTGGCGACTTTTTACAATTACCTCCAATTGCGATGGCGAACCATGAACTTGTTCGCAAATGGCTTGGGGAAGATATGTTTTACCATGCTGGGATTGTTGAGTCTGTTAATAAATCAGAAGCACATCCGAACCTATTTATGTTGCAGGAACAAAGACGTATGCATGCGGATATATCGAAGTTTACGAATTCGTTTATTTATAAAAATAGAGTATACGATCATCCTTCTGTTTCAGAGCGTAAAGAACTTGCGCAATTGCAGCCGTTCGCAAATGAAGCGAGTGTTTTATTTGATACGAGCCAAATGGGAGCTTTTTCGTTAAAAGATGCGGCTTCTGGTTCACGTTTTAACATTATGTCTGGTTTAGTAGCGATGCAAATGATGTTAATCGGATTGTTAGACGGTGTTCAGTCGATTGGTGTTGTGACACCTTACAGGGCGCAGTCACGCTTTTTATCAACGTGTATTAGAGAAATGTTGCAGAGAACGAAATATCAAAACATACCAGTTTTAGCGGCGACAGTTCATAAGTTCCAAGGTTCTGAAAGAGATATGATGATCTTTGATACGGTTGACAGTTATCCGCAAGAACGACCTGGCGTATTATTCTTTGATCACAAAAACCATCGCCTCGTCAATGTAGCAGTGACAAGAGCGAGAGGGAAGTTCATTCAATTATCAGATTGCCATTATATGCGTAAAAACCTTTCGAGAAAACAAGCGTTATCACAATTAACAGCTCATATAGAACGTCATGGAGATGTGTATGATCGCACGACATCAAGACAATTGTGGGAACGGAAAATTTCGAAACGTTTACGCTGGTTTATGGAAATGAATCTTGAAGAGCCGAAAGGGTTATTAAAAGATATTTTAGCCGCAAAACGAAAAATTATTATTTCACTTCCAAGTACAAAACAAGTGGATAAGCGAGTATGGCAAGCGTTAATGCGTACAAATGCACAGATAACAGTTTATAGTGATGGACCAGTTCCACTGAAAAATGTAAAGTTACAAAGACAAAATAAAGCATTCCCGTTTATCGTAATTGATGATGAAATCTTCTGGGCAGGCGCACCGCTTACATCTCAAATGATGTTTGAAGGTAGTACAGAATTTCCGTACGTATGTGCCAGACTGCAAGCGCCAGAAACAATTGGTGTATTAAAAGGATTTTTAGATATTCGGTAAATTCGGATAGGAATTCCTTGACTTTTATTTGGAATGAACTTAGAATGAATGTAATTTAATATAATTTTATGAAAATTCTTATCACGAGAGGTGGAGGGACTGGCCCTATGATACCTCGGCAGCGGATTCGTTATGAATACTGTGCCAATTCCAGCAAGGTAACTTGAAAGATAAGAAAGAAGCTCATTTTGATTGTATATACAGAAGCCTCTTTCTATCTTTTAGAAAGAGGCTTTTTTACGTGAAAATAAAAGGAGGAAGAACAATGGGAGCGACAGGAGTAACGTCACAAAGAAAAACAATTGAAGAGAGTATCGAAAGAAATAAGGAAAAGTACATAGAAACAAGTCATGATATTCATGCGAATCCGGAGATTGGAAACCAAGAGTTTTACGCATCCAGAACGTTAAGCTTATTACTAGGTAGTGCAGGATTTCAGCTGCAACACAATATAGCTGGACATGAAACAGGTTTTATCGCGCGAAAAAGTTCAGGAAAACAAGGACCAGTCATTGCATTTTTAGCGGAGTATGACGCTTTACCAGGACTAGGTCATGCGTGTGGTCACAATTTAATTGGCACAATTAGCGTTGCAGCAGCAATCGCATTATCAGAAACGCTTGAAGAAATTGGCGGGGAAGTTGTCGTGTTTGGTACACCAGCAGAAGAAGGCGGGCCAAATGGTAGCGCGAAATCAAGTTATGTAAAGGCAGGTTTATTTAAAGACATTGATGCGGCGCTTATGATTCATCCGAGCGCAAAGACAGCGACAACGAGTCCTTCATTAGCAGTCGATCCACTTGATTTTCATTTTTACGGAAAAACAGCTCACGCTGCAGCCTCACCAGAAGAAGGGATTAATGCATTAGATGCGGTTATTCAGCTTTATAACAGTATTAACGCACTTCGCCAACAACTTCCGTCAGACGTGAAAATTCATGGCGTTATTACAGAAGGCGGAAAAGCACCTAACATTATTCCTGACTACGCCGCGGCAAGGTTCTTCATCCGCGCAGCAACGCGAAAAAGATGTGCAGAAGTAACAGAAAAAGTAAGAAACATTGCTGAGGGAGCAGCGTTAGCAACAGGTGCAAAAGTAAAAATTCATCAATTCCAAAATGAAATCGATGAATTACTCGTAACAAAAACATATAACGATATCGTAGCGGAAGAATTAGAACTATTAGGTGAAGAGGTAAATCGTAAAGAAAGAGTAGGGATCGGTTCAACCGACGCAGGAAACGTAAGTCAAGTCGTACCGACAATTCATCCGTACATTAAAATCGGACCAGATGACTTAATTGCACATACGAATGAATTTAGAGAAGCAGCACGTTCAGAACTTGGAGATAAAGCATTAATTACATCGGCAAAAGCATTAGCAAATACGGCGTATCGATTAATTACGGAAGAAGGGTTGTTAGAGAAGGTGAAGGAGGAGTTTAGAGAGGCGCAGAGGAATCAAGGGTAAGGCACTTTTTCGAATATAAATCTAATTCATATGCAGAAATAATAGAAAAGAACATTGAAAAAAATCAATGTTCTTTTCTATTTATGAATCATTTGTTTCTTCATTAATTTTGAGGATGAATTTCTTTAGTGATATCTTGGATCTGGTCTAGTCTAGTTTAATAGTAACGGTGATCTGTGAGTTCGAATTGCATTAAAGGATAATAACTAGAGAATGTGTTGTAATTAAAATTTATATTTCTATATTAATTTGTAAAATAAATTCACTTTATGTTATTATATTTCCCTTGGACTGACAGTTTATAAAATGTATAGTGAATATTTGAAAAGTTAAAATAGGAGATGTATTACGTTGAAATGGTTATCTTGGGACAGAAATTTAAAAACTAGATTGATTGGCGAAACTATGTTCAATACATTGTTTTGGATGTATTTTCCGTTTATGGCAATATACTATAGCGATGCTTTTGGTAAAGCAATTGGCGGAATTTTAATGGCAATTATACCTCTTGTAGGCATAATAGGTAATTTGTTAGGTGGATATTTAGCTGATCGATTAGGGCGTCGACCTGTCATGCTATTAGGCACAATCATACAAGTAGCAATGTTTGCAGTTTTTGCTTTATCTCATTCACATTGGATTAATTATTTAGCCTATATCGGTATTGGAATTAGCGGGGCAATATACAGTCCAGCAAGTTCTGCAATGATAGCTGATATAGTGCCAGAAAAGGATAGAAGGGTGGTCTTTGCCACTTTTGTTACAGCAAATAATATTGGTGCTGTATTTGGACCAGTGTTAGGTTCATTTTTCTTCTTTCATTATCGAAGTGAATTGTTATGGACTTGTACAATTGTTACATTTATTTATTTTATAGCAATCTATTTCATAATTAGAGAAACGCTGCCCGAAGCTTCTAAAAATGATGGAGATAACAATCCAATATCAAAAATCTTTAAAGAACAATGGAATAATTATATGAAAATTTTTAGTGATAAAATTTTCTCTCTTTACATATTTGCGGGAGTTTTGATTATGATAGCTTTCATGCAGCTAGATCTTTATCTTGCATTATATGTAAAGGAATTTGTACCAACTCAATCTCTTTTCTCATGGAATATTGGTTCATTCTCTTTGAGTAATACTGAAATTTTCGGATGGATGATGGGGTTAAATGGCATTTTGTTTGTTTTATGTTCTTTACCTGTTGCAAAATATTTTGAGAATTGGAGCGACCGAAACGTTTTAATTGTCTCTAATATATTATTTGGAATGGGTATGTTTCTAATAGGGTTAACAACGAATATATGGCTACTATTTGGCTTTATGGCAATATTAACTATTGGGGAATTGATTCGTTCGCCAGTTGTACATAGTTTTGTCAGTAAATATGCACCTGAAAATTCTAGAGGACAGTATATGGCAGCATCTAATTTACAATTTACCATTGGGCGTTTTATTGCACCAATAATGATTGTATTTTCTACATGGCTATCTCCAATTGTTGTGTTCGGAATTATATTGCTTTGTACCCTTGTTAGTGCAGTTTTCTATGTGAAAGTATTTCGTATGATTTCAAATACAAACATGCATAATTCTACAAAATAGCCCTGTTATGCAGGGCATTTTGTAATTTAATAACTTAAAAGTTCTGTTAAGAGAAGAATATATTAATCAAAAAAAATTGATTAATTAGTTGCATAAAGAGCTAAACTACATATATACTATAAATATCAAAAAAAATTGATGAAGGGAGAGTGAACTAAAATGGCACAAGATTTTCAGCTCTATGAGAAAAAATTTAAAGCGTTGGCGGATCAGAAACGTTTAGAAATTATGTATGAGCTTTGTCAGCGAGGTCAGACGTGTGTATGTGATTTAACTGAAGTTTTTGAAATGACGCAATCCAAGTTGTCCTATCATTTAAAAATCTTATTAGATGCAGGTTTAATTGTAAAAGAAACAAAAGGTACGTGGAGTTATTATGATTTAAATGATGCGGAAGTAAATAATTTATTATCAGAAGAATTATGCTGTATCTTTAGAAAAACAGGCAAAGGTAGCTGCTGTTAAAATTTTATTCTATTAATCAAAAAAAATTGATTAATTACATATAAAAGAGAGAAATTATCTATGAAATATATTTTGGTTTTTCATAGAAGAAGGGGGATAAAATGAAACGTTTATCTTTTCTAGATCGATATTTAACACTATGGATTTTTCTAGCTATGGCAGTTGGAATTGGTTTAGGGTTTGTGTTTCCTAGTGTAGTAGATGGACTGAATACATTACAAGTTGGAACGACGTCTATTCCGCTTGCTGCTGGTTTAATTGTCATGATGTATCCACCATTAGCAAAGGTTCGTTACGAGGAAATGGGCCGAGTATTTAAAGACGTAAAAGTATTGGTTTTATCTTTAGTACAAAACTGGATTATCGGACCTGTACTTATGTTTGTTTTAGCAATTATTTTTCTTCCTGATAAGCCAGAATACA
>Ga0268252_1001400_pt1 | contig 13668 bp, 15 predicted proteins | sample AgamicMgSfrz_FD_200244 | JGI IMG/M metagenome (GOLD analysis project Ga0268252, IMG submission 200244) | Agave microbial communities from Guanajuato, Mexico - Mg.Sf.rz (v2) (version 3) | ecosystem: Host-associated > Plants > Phyllosphere > Phylloplane/Leaf | place: Guanajuato, Mexico | collected... | reverse complement strand
AAACAATTATGAATTACAAGTTGAAAATTTCATGTTGTACTGTTCAAGCAGAAATTTATCTCAGAAGACGTTAAAAAGCTATGAACAATCATTACGATTATTTGGTTTATATTTAGCTGATGTATTTAAAATTACTGACGTAGAAAAGGTAAAGTCTGTTCATATTCGTAAGTACATTCAATATCTACGAGAAAGAGGTAAGTATACAGTCTCTCGTAATGTAATGGCAAATGATATAAATTTTCCTCAGAACAGAACGGATTTTTCAAAACCTATAAGTGATAGTACGATTGCTAATTATTTACGAAACATAAAAGTGTTCTTTAATTACTTATACGATATAGAAAAGGAAATCAAACAAAATCCTGTTAGTTCAATTGAGAATATTAAACCTCTAAGAAAGCAAAAAACTTTATTAGAAGAAGATGAACTTATAAAGGTACTTCGTCAATGTGATACCACTACTTTCTATGGATATAGAAATTGGGTCATCATAAGACTACTTCTTGATACAGGAATGCGTATATCGGAATGCTTGTCTTTAGTACCGGAAGTATTGGACTTTAAAAACAAATCTATATTGATTCAAAATCCTAAAAATAACAAGCAAAGATATGTGTATTTCTCCCATAGAATGTCCAGCGACTTAAAGCGTTGGTTACTTTATCGCGACCGTTACTCAAATAGTGATTATCTATTTCCTACGATAAGAGGAACGCAGTTAGAAGTCCGTAATTTTGAGAAAACATTAAGAGAAATAGGTAAACGAGTTAATGTTTCTATACACCCTCATCAATTACGAAATAATTTTGCGAAGTATTACTTGCTTCATGGGGGCGATTGGGCAACTTTGTCACGTATTTTAGGACATTCAAGTGTGGAGGTGACTCAAAAGGCATATTTAGATTTCGCTGATAAAGAAGTAGGACAAAAATATCAAAGGCATTCTCCTTTAAATAATTTAAAGTTATAAAAAGAAAAGCCATGCGTTCACACCGCATGTCCGCAATACCAATATACAGCTAAATATAGGGTATTCCATACATTTAACACCTTCATTATAGAATTTTAAAAAATATAATGTAAGGGGTTTAATTTTCTATTGTCTTTTTTAGGAAATGAAGTGTGGGTATTCAACGTGGAATGACCTAACACACGTATAATAAACTTGAACAGGTGAGATTCAGCCAATGTCGGGAAGTAGGAATCGTAGATGCATTATGAGTAATTTCCTTGTTTATCTCGCATCTAGCCTAGGGGAGAACGCCCATAAACGGTTCGGTTTGGCTGCTTGGTGCATTAAGGTGCAGGTAGCAATGGACATAGATACTAGCACGTTGGACAAGCATAACGTGTAAAAAGTCCGTTGCGTACGAGAGTACGACGTTCAAACAAGGTTTATACGGTGGAACTCCTCAGCAACTCGGTTCAATTCAGTATCTAGAACGGCTGCTTTGATTACACTTATTTTTTTAGTGTATCAAAGGTAGTCATTCTCTTGACCAATGTTTCCTAGACAATCTGGATTAATTCAGTGAAAGGAAAAGCGTTAAAGTCAAGTCTAAATAATGATTGCATGCTAAAATAAAGTAAAGCACTTTTTGAAAGATAATAACTAAATTTTATTATTAGAGAACAGTGAGGGTAGGAAGGATAGACAGTAAAAAAGGAATAAAACATTATGGGAACAAGTAAAGATAGTATCCCTACATATTAAAGTGGAACTTTCTGTATAATTGTTAAATAAGACTAAAAGAACATATAGTGGAGGAAGTCAAAGTGATATATGACCTTACGACATTTGAAGGGAATTTAAAATCAGTTAGTAGCTATTTATCTTTAAGTGAAGAGACAGTAGTGGGTTATATTACCAACAAAGGGTACGAGGAAGTAGAGGTAGATAGTTTCTTAAGTGATTTTAAGATTGAAGATAGTCAATTATTGAATGAAGACTTATGGTTAACTTCGCTTCATGTAACAAATAATAATGACAAATGTAAGTCAATAGAGAAGTACGGATTAGTTAACTTACAGGAAACATTAACATTAGATACTCCTTTAAGTGAATATTTAAAGAGATATGATATATCTGTAAATATTGAGAAGAAAAGAATATATAATCAAGGGGAAATTATTGATATTAGCAAAAAATATGACGGCATAGAACGTCATGAAGGAAGAAGAAGAGAAGGGTTAGATAGAACTGTTAGAAAGTTATTTCATGATTTTCAGGTCAACGGATTCTTCTATAGTGAGAATGTTCTAAACTATGGCGGTGGAGTTCATCATCGACCAGAGTTCTTAGGGGATTTAGCTATGCTTTTAGGGAACAGAGATATTGAATATGATTGGTATAGAGATGTTGAAAGAATCTCCTATATACTTAAATTTAATGCACCAATTTCGCAATTTGCTAATGATACTTTTGATGTAAGCGATGAACAATATAATTATTTAGAGAAAACAGATATTGAGATAATGAAGCGAAAAAAAGTAATTCAAAAGTCGTTGTATTATCTGAAAAATAAATTAGACAAAGGATACATAAGTGATTTTTATTCTTATCTTAAATTTCATGCTTCAGTTCCACCTTCAAATATAATTTGTATATATACTCAAGATGAATATAACAAAGAGTGTGAGGTTCACAAGTAATACGTAGGGAGAAGGGTAGAAATGGAAAAGTATGAGAAGGAAATAAGAGATATTCTAACGTTAGTAAGTGAACTGTCTTCTATGATGAAAAAGGATAATGTTAGATTAGATAACATCGCTGAATTGGTTGAAAGCAATGCTAAGAAAGCTGAAAGTATTCTTGCTACGATGGAGGAAACCAGTAAGAGTTTAACCCAATTAGAAGCGACAATGGATAAAATAGACAAAGACGATTTGAAGAAGCTTAACCAAAAAGTCGAAATAATAGAGATTTTGAACCGTATTAATGACCGTCTAGAAAGCCGTACACCAGTTTCGGAACATTTTGAATATTTTTATAAAGAAGAAGATGAATAAAACGAATATAGGGCATTCTTGTGCGTCTCAGTGGATGTCTGAACTAAGAGGTGAAACAAGATTAAATTATTCTTAGTTATAATAGGTTGTGCGTTGTTTGGTTTGGTGATTGACTTTATTAAAGATTTGTATTCATGGTCTATGGGTATGTTAGCTGTTGTAATATTTTTAGCGATTTTTAGGGTAGTTGAGTTATATATCAGGAAAAAGAATAACGATTCGAGTATGTGAAAGCTAAGAAGGCGGGCTTCAATGTAACGATTAAATAAGACTAAATAGTCTTTAAGACCATTTAGAAAATAGGTAGTGGTTTACAATACGTATCTTAAAGAAGGGTAGCGATTCCCAGTACCTTTATTGGTAGCCGAATACACTACGTACATACGCGAAAATAGGTAGCGTAAGGGCCGCCCCTAAAAGTACAATTATTACTGAAAAGAAAAATATTAATAAAAGTATTAAGTAATATATTCAGTTATAAAAATTTAAATATTAATCTAAAACAATTATGACTACGTAAAATTAATAATCATCTAAAAATATTCGTATGTCCTTTATTTGCCTTTTAAGACCAATGGAAATACCCCTTTGATGGAGAGAATTTGGTCTAATGACTGATAAAAAGTCCGTACAAAGGAAATACAGGCTTCTCAATGGTATGTATGAATGTCTGGAATACTGAATGTTTACTAGTTGGGGATAATGAAGTTTAATTGTTAGAATGAAGGACACAGCCGTAAGAATGCAGGACATTGAAGCACTTAAACCGAAGGTACTAACAAAGATATATAAAGGAGAGGTTAAAATGGATAACGAATACGTAAAAGAAGAATTTATCACATGTGCTTTACTGGATGTAGGGAAAGAACCCGAAGTAGTGCGGTCGGTAAATGTGTTAGACACCTTCCAATCGGCAGTCGATGGAGATATTGAGATACTTACTTTAACACCCGAACGAAATATCTTAATGGTTGTTAATGCAGAAGGTAAAATGAAAAAACTGGAGTCTAACTTGAAACTGGGTAACGTTATTGTGGTAGGGAACGCGGTTATCGTAGGTAGCGACCCCAAAGAAGGAGAGTTTCGAAGCCTAACAAATGAAGAATTACAAATGGCATTAGACTTTTTACATTCATCAAAAATTCGATAATACAGGAACAAGGGCGGGTTATTTTTACCCGTCCCTTTTTGTGTTTGTGCGAAATTGTTCCATTATCACAAGATTTATATCACATAATTTGTGTTAGGTTAATATATTTGTCACAAGATTTGTGATAAATAAAAATGCCTTGTGTCTTTAGCACGATAAAGGGTGTTGATATACCAAGGGTTCTTTAGTCCGTTAAAGTCACAAGGTTATAAAGTGGATACTGAATGGAATAAAATGTCTACAAGCAATTTTGTCTATTTTCGCCTTTTGTAACAAAAACTTAATAATTGATATAACCGTTGGGGGAGTAAGGGCGAAGGCACTAGTAGAAAATGTGATTGAAAAAAGTTTCATTTGAAGGTTGTATAAAGTGCTTTTTGTCGGTACTAAGTAATAGAACCACTAAAGATAACGGTAATAACGCTAATAAAAAGTTAAATAAGTTCTTTAAGAAATAGGCGTTAGCCTCGACGATAGTCGATAAGTCTTTAATGAATAAGTCTGTTCTTGTTAGAAACAATGAATCAAAAAGACATTAAGCCTAACGGCTGTTCTTCACTTCGTTCAGAACTCAATATTACAAAGATTAGATATTGTAATAGATTTTTCTATACAATAAGAAGTGATAACGTTAGTAAGTTTTGAGGGATTTTGTAATTCCTCTTTTTATAGATTTCCTAATATATCTCTCTCCTGCGTCGTTCTCTTGTCCATAGGAACGGCGTTTTTACATCTGTTTTAGAGACAATGACAATTGAATAATGATAATTGCATACCGCGAAGCTTGAATGTATTTGTATTGAAAACCCTCGATTCTTTAACTGGATTCGGGGGATTTTTTTCATGTCTTCATAGTGACGTATTGTAGAATCAATAAATTTATCAGGAAAATGAAAAAAATTCTTGTTTCTTGTTGTAAAAAGGGCAATTTGAAGGCTATAAGCATAGGAAGATATTTAGTAAGTAAGAGACACGGCAACTCTTCCTTCGAATAAGAATGTTTCTGCAATGTGCGATTAAATCCATTTCCATTCCTTTACTATCACGGAAGGACAAAAAACAGGTTAAGAGAATAGGTGATTTTCTCCTAACTGTTTTCGTCTATTCTCTTTTTTTACCTAAAGTTGCACATGCCACCACATCAAATATTAAACGGAGGAATACATACATGAAGACAATTAACGGAGTATTAGAAATTCAAAATAAAATGGTCGTTCGCGGAAAGACGATTAAGCTTCTACGAATTATTAAAGATACAACATTAAAACAAATGGAAGAAGAGACAGGGATTAGTATTTCAGTTCTATCAGCTATGGAGAATGAAGTACGTAGCGTATCCAGTGTTAATCAATTAAAAGTTACAAAATTTCTATTAGATGACCTGGGATATACACCTGACGAAATCGTTGTAATTCAATCATTCATTACGTATAAGGAGGGATTCAAAGATGGAAAAGGGCAGTCATAAAGTATTAACGCCTAAGGATATTGACGAAATGACAGAGATTTATCAACGTCAATTCAAAGGGGAGACTATCGTTTCTATTTGTAAGGACATGGGGATTGACCGACGTACTTATTACCGTCGCCGAGATAATCCGCAATGGAAACAGATTGAAAAACAGTTAGTAGATAAGCTGATTGATAATGCTTACGAGGACATTATGAGTACGGTTATCCTTGAAGCTAAAAAAGGAAGCCATCCACACGCTAAGTTGTACCTAGACGCTACTGGACGTTTGAAATCTACTAAGGAAGTTCGTAGAGAACAGGAAGAACGACGTATTAACAGTTCTACTAGTCCATTAGATATTCAAGAATTAAAACGAATGGTTGAAGAAGACAAGAAGCTTCGACGTATTAAATAAATAACCGCATACAAAGGGGAAATCAAATATGGCATTGTTTAAAGCAGATACACTGAAAAAGGTAAATTCAACAAAAGAAAAGTTCAATACAAAGAAAGCAGAATTACAAGAAAAACGTATTAAGATTGTTCAAGAAAGAGACATGCTGCGTTCGGCTTTGGAGAACGATTTACAGCGTCAAATTATGGAGGGAACAAGTCCCGATAGAAAGCTACAAAGTGGCTTTGATAAGGTGAATGCAGACTTAGAACGTATTAACCATCAGCTGGCAAGCATTGACGGTATCTTGTCAAAGGAATTACAGAAGCATAAGGACGACATCAAAAAGGAATCTGATAAAGTCGTTTCTACTTATCGAGAACAAGAATCCAAGATTGATGAAGACTTGAAACAAATCAAATTACAATACTTCGAAAAGTTAGCTGAGTATCACGAAGTATATCTAACTGCTAGTCGTAAATATTCAGAGTTCGGAAATATTATGGAAACGTTGGAAATTCCAAAACGTCCAGTCGATAAGCACATATCTTTCAATATGGAACAAAAATGGAACAACGATTATCAAGCTATGTTTAGTACGACAGAATTACGACAAGCCTACGACGGAAAAGTTCCTTATTCTGCAAAGCACTATAAAAATGGCAAGTAAATTAAACACTCACTTATTTTAAGTAGATAAAAAAGACACTCAAGGCGAGGAAATAGCGAAAAGCTACCTCGTCTTTTTTATTAGGAAATCTATAAAGCGAGGAAAACATATGGACAAAATTCCGACTTTACACGGCGTTGACGCCATTACATGGACAGTATTTATCATCATTTCAATTCAACTTATTTTCTAAAACAGATATAAAACAAAGGGGCGGTCAAATATGGCAATAATCACTAAAAAGACGTATAAAACAATTATCTTTACAGATGAACATGGAACTTTGATAAGTCGGCTTTGCACAGATTGCGGGCGATTAAAAGGCTATGAATCATTCAGCAAAATGAGAAATGGATTCGGGGGAAAACGACCAAATTGTAGTAGCTGTTATCGCAAAAAGAATACAAAGACATCAGTTATTAGAAAAAACCGATACCGTGCAAAACAAAATGGTTTACCTTCGACAATGACGTTGAAACAGCTTACAAATGCTAAGGAAGAACAAGGAAATGAATGTTTGTTAGGTCATTCAAGAAGCTTAGTAGCTGAACACCTAATACCTTTATCTTGGGGAACCGGTTTAGGTGATGATTATAGAAATATTGTCTATATGGATAAGGGCTTAAACTCTTCTAAAGGTAATAAAAACATGTTCATTTGGATTAAATCCCAACCACATTACATTCAACGCCGATTCTATAATGAATTGATTCCAATGGTTGCACAACGTAACGGAATGACGGCGAAAGAATACGAAGAGTACGTAAATAAATGCTACGAGGACTATATCAATAAAAAATAAAGGAGTTAATCAATCATGAAAACAAATCAAATTATCGAGGACTTGAAGGAAAAGGCATTATCTGGGGATACAGAAGCAAAACGCGAATATACGGAATATGTACGGAAAGGACTTGCCCCACGTTTGAACGGTTATGTAAGTGCAGATGAAATCCAATCTTCACTAAACAAAATGACGGCTGGCTACGAAGCTACCGCCAAAGCCCGTGAAGACAATTTATTTATTAATAAGCCTCGTGAACTTACGGAAGAAGAAGTAATGAAAGCTAATCCAATAACAAAAATCTCTTATGGCTTTGCGAGACGTACCGAAGCTGTGGCTGAACGAAAGGAAAGACGCCGTGAGTACATGCGTAATCTAGACAAAAAACAATAATGGAGGAATTAATGATGGCTAAACGCGGTCAACGTAGCACTGCTAAACGAAAATCGAAGGTATATAAACCTAGTACACCTAAACAAATGGTGGAAGCACATAATACATTTCATAATAAGAGAACGGTAAAATAAGCCGTTCTTCTTTTTTATTTAGGAGGAATCAGTAATGGGAATGAATTACGAAGTGTATCGAGAGTTACTAAGTATGTTGGATATGGAAGAAGTGTTTAAAAGAAATCCAATTCATATAGAAATATGCAAGCGTATAGGTGCGGAACTAAGTAAAGAAACGTATTGGAAACATCCCGATTATGAAGAACCGCAAACACGGGAAGAAGAACTACGGGTTCTTCGTTCTTTACTGGAAGATTAATATAGAGAAAGAAAAGACGTAAGAGGGTTTAACGCCTTCCTACGTCTCTTTTTTGTATGAATTTCTGAATAATATTATACAAATTTTATTTTCGGTTTCTTACTTCTTCCTCTAATTCATTCAATACAAGGTTAATTCCTTTTGTTCCTACTTGTGACTTAAAAACCTTTTTCATTTCATATTGTTTAGTAAATGTCTTAAGTTTGTTAGTAACTTCTTTTAGTGAGAAGTATGTAACGCGAGTATGCGTACCTTCTGTTTTTTCTTTCACAAAATCATCAAATAATGAATTAGATTTTTCTACTTTTACTTCATCTTTCTTTTCACCTCCAAGACTGCCCGTATTATTCTACGTCTAGTCATCTTAAAACATTGACATAAGTAATCTTGCTACAATTACAAATAACTCAGGACAGAATGTAATACTGAAATTCTTGTATTGGATTTTCATGTAGAAGTATTCTCCTTTCTATGTTTTTGCTTACCTATATGTACAGCCATTGAACGTAAAGTAAGACAAACAAAAAATATAGAGAATGCGATATATGTAAATAACGGATAGATTACGTGATAGATAACAATATTTAACCGTTAATTATGAAAAGGGGAATAACGAAGAGAAAACGTTGCTTAACGAAGACAACATGACAAAACGCTAATATCTCACAAAGTGAAGCATGCATGTATCAAATATACAACATAGGTTTATGCACCAATCATCAATAAACCTATATATATCAAGGCTTTAACGCTTATTTCATACGTACATTTCTATAGCCTAGTGAGACATAGTTAATCATTTCTTTACTTCTATAGTCAACGGTTGATTCTACAAATATTTCTAGGTGATGGTTATAACTTATTCTAAATAATAAAGGTTATATTATTTACTTAAAGTGTAGACAAATTATTCGTTTTTCTACAAAGTACATAATTTATAACACTTTAATATCGAATAAGTTTTAGGTATTACATTCATAACCTCTAAAACGTTCGCAAAAGTCATGTGCTATATTACACCCGTTTGTATATTGTTTTGACACTTAAACGAACTATTGAATACGTTCGCCAATTGAATATGCAATCCGTTCGCAAAGGTATACTTTAGTGAACTATTATTCAGAAACACCTATCTTAATTTTTACAGGGAGGGGTAGTTTATAGAATGGTATACACGTAAATAAACGGGACTACTCTTTTATGATAAATGCTACTAATTTTATAGGGTGATATTTCTTTTACTACGGTAGGTATTCTAAAGGAACGGGGTACAGTTTTAGCGTGACTACTGCTTTATATAAAGGGGTATTTTATATATGGCATATGTGTAACTGGATAAACTTTAACAAGCTATATACATTACTACATGCCTTCTAGTGTCACACCATGATACGTATTACTACAGCTTCTAACAATTTATTTTCTTAACTACAATGTAGTAGTTAAGATTCTATATACTCCATCCTATACATTCTTATGGACGTTGTATTATATACTGCATAATCTATATCATAAGTTAGACCATTGATATAACATCATAAATTTAATAGAATCAACTGTTTAGTTTGTATCAAAAGTCTTGTTCAAAAGCAATTCAATTTCATTTGTTAATTCAAATCATTTCTTCTTCATTAAACTTCATTTCAAATCAATTCAAATCATTTTATTTTTCATTAAACATTTAACAGATTATAGAACGTTGCATAAATAATTTGTATATAAAACTAAATGTTAATGATATTTAGACCCTCCCTCATGGGGGACGCCCCTGCCAGTATCTCCACGCCCCTGTACTCTATAATTCGTATTCCAAAATGTAGGGCTAGTGTCCAAAGTCTGACTTAATCGCCTTCTATCAGTAACTATTCGTTATTCATTCCTCTTTTAACAGTTAGGACACGAAGTGCCTTTGTTAACTAACTGTCTCCAACCGTTTTTATGCACGAATTCACCCTTTGAAAAATCTGAAATTCTAAAAAGTATATTTTCGTACAAAAAATAACGCTGTAATGTGCACTTTTTCTGTCACATTTTCTAGTCGCTTCTTCCAATAGAATGCGAAGGAGGCGGTAAGAGACCTTCGAGAAACAGTATAAAAGCAAAAGGAGACTAATGAAATGGAACAAAAATTTAGAGAAAAATTAATTATGGTGGATAACGAACAAGGAAGAATGGCACGTGATGAAATACTAGACCGATGGGAAGCCACAGAACGAGAGAAACAGTACTTTGAAAATTTAAAAATTGCATTGAAGAATTGTGATAAAAAACATTTGTATAAAACAATGGAAGAATTTATTGGTCGTAAATTAACTAAGAAAGAGAAGGGATTTTACAATCAGTTAATCAACAAGGAGAAAAAACATCAAGCTGAATTAAAGAAGCTAGAACGAAAAAGAATCAGATTAGAACGTGAAAATAAGATTCTCAGACGTTTACACGGAGAAGAATCTACAGAATGCAAAGGAAAATAGAAACCTAGAGTTTCACCTGTAAAATACGTTGAATGGACAAGGTGCAAAACGCTTTGTCCTTTTTTATTTGTAACAAAATGGTCTCTTCAAATCATCAATTCTGGTCACTATCCCTACATATTTACCACAACTATTAATTATTAGTTAGGCGTTATTAGAAACTTCTTTCGTTCACTTACATTCACTCAATACACGGTTTTAATCGGAGTTCGCACAAATAAACGAAAAAAGTTAAAAAAATATCAATTATTTTTGGAGGAAAGTACAACTATGAGAAAATCAGTAATTCAACAAGAACAGGAATCTAAATTAAGACGCATTCACCGTATCTATAGAACGGAATCCAAAGTCAAAAAGATTTTGGCATTAGAAAAGAAATGGGAAGAATACTCGATGTTAAGATTAGATGAGGGGGAGGACGCTTTTCGTGTTATCTATATGCATTCTGTAATGAAAGAATTAATAAGGTACAGCGTGAACCAGTTCATGAAAGATTGGGGAAAGCATGGTTTTAGTCGCGAGGACTTTGAATCAATCTTTATTCAGAAGTCTTGGGAAGTAACTATGTCCCATTCTTGGAATGATGAATATTATTTGTTTGAGAAATTACCGAATGCTTTTAAGCAAAATGGATTCAATTTTATTAGAGACAACCTAAGAACTGATAAGAGAAAAGCTAACTATAGCACAGTTAGCTACAAGGATATGAGTTCGTACAGATTTGAAAATGATGTAGAGACAAAAATAATGATTGAACAAGTATGCAATAAACAGGAACAAGCTTTACTGTTAACATATTTAGAATGTCCGAATCTATCCTGCACAGAACTTGGAAGAATACATGGAATAAATCATCATACAAAGGTAAAGCGAGTTTTGAAAAATGGGTTTGAGAAAATTAAAGCAGAGATAGCATAATGTTATGAAAAATATACCAGTTACCTTATAATAGACTCTAGAAAAGGGGGAAACGTCATGAAAAAGAAATATGAAGTTACATTTAAAATGGTTAACGGTGAAATCGGACATTTAATAGAAGAAACTTCTCTTATCCGTGCAAGAAATTCAATAAAAAATAAGTTTGAAGAAGAGTTAGACAGCCCTGTCCTTGCATTAGCTGAAGACTTGGTTATTGTGAAGACGAATGTACAATATTTTACTGTATCTGAAAGAGATTAAAGATATATGATAGGACGTTAAAGCGTCCTTTTGTTTTTTCTGAATTTTTCACACGAATAAACACAGGGGAGTGGGATATGTCAATAAAGGAAACCTATAATTCAGGTGATATCGAAGCGTTATTAAGTGAAAATAGCAAGCAGATTATTGAAGAATTTTTGACATACTACAGGAAAAGTTCGCAAGCAAATATGAGAACAAATGTATACAGACTTTTATACGACGAATTGAGTGAAGAAGAGGTAAGCAATTTAACCTTTGAAGATTATTTAAAAGTATTTCCCGATGGTGATAAAACATTATCTTCTCAAGAAAGATACAAACACAGCTTTTTTCGATTTATATACGCTTTTAATTATTTGTTAGAACCAAAGGGGTTTGAGAAGAGATTCATACAAGAGATAGAGAGAAGAAGCTTCACAAAACCTACCAAATCAAACGATAAAAAAACTGATTTAAGTACAAGAAAAATACTTACATTAGAAGAATTGACTTCTATACAAAAAGTAATTGAAGTAGATTCAACGAAGCTTGATACTTTAAAAATGCAGTTTTGTTGGTTAGCTATTTTTGAATTAGGTTTGGATGTTGATGAATTAAGAAGGAACGTTAATTGCAAAAACTTTTCTAATGGGAAGCTTCATGTAGAGGGTGTATCTTATAACCTTGATGAGAAATTTCATTACATGTTTGAAAAGATAAGGGAAAGTGATACAAGTTATGATGGATTTTGGTCACTAAAGGATATCCTTGAAAAGTTAGGTGAATTTGCACATCTAGAAAGAAAGTTAATACCTTCGATGGTAAAACAGACAAGAAAAGCTTACATGGTTACTTGCGGAAATTGCGGTAACCAATACACTAATCTTTCAAGTAATTGGGCTTCTATAAATAATCGGATAGTTTGTATTAAATGTGGAGAAGCATTAAAAAAAAAACTAAATTTTGAAGTTACTATGTCTCCTATTGAGAATATAAATATTGGAGAAGTTCAAACAAAAGAACTTTCGTTAATGTACTCTTATGAAGATTTAAAACAAGAAATTAAAAGTAGTCCAATTGATTATTTGGGACTTCATAAGTTGCAAATGAAGGTTGGTCAACTCGGAGAAGCATACGTTTACGAACAGGAGTGTAAGAAGTTAGCTGGTACTAAATACATCAGTGAAATTGACGAAAATAAAGCTTCTGACCCTAAGAATGGTTATGATATTCTTTCATTTACTCGTGAAGGGGAACTCCTTCATATTGAAGTAAAAGCTACGACAGGAAAAGAAGAGACATTTTATCTTTCAAATCATGAATATCAGACTGCGAAGAAGATGAAACAAAATGGCATGACCTATGTAATTTGTTTTGTTAAAGAAGTGATGTCAGACAATCCTAAACTCACTATCATTCATGATATCAGCGACAATAAAGAGTATGAATTTGAAGAAATGAGTTGGAAAATAACAAGGATATAAGAAGAGTTTAAACATTATTGTATTAAAATTCCTTGACGTTATACTATTTTTATTGGTAGGATATTACTATATTGTTAATGAAGGTTTACCAATGAAGACTAAGTTTGTAAACCAATAAAGACGCTATAAAATAACGTATGATATTGTCTATATATAATAGAAGAAACTCGATTTAACGCGGTTTTTGCGAAAAGCATGTCAAAAGCGAAGCCGACAAATAGTGAATTTATCGCCATGGTTGCGGATAAATTACGTCTTGAACATAAAGCGAGTTGAAAGGGATAGGACTGCTGGAATTACGGGGTTTTGAGTGAACTG
>Ga0268252_1001399_pt1 | contig 13684 bp, 14 predicted proteins | sample AgamicMgSfrz_FD_200244 | JGI IMG/M metagenome (GOLD analysis project Ga0268252, IMG submission 200244) | Agave microbial communities from Guanajuato, Mexico - Mg.Sf.rz (v2) (version 3) | ecosystem: Host-associated > Plants > Phyllosphere > Phylloplane/Leaf | place: Guanajuato, Mexico | collected... | reverse complement strand
AACTTTATGTTGGTAACTATGACTTCTGGTATGAGTCAAGCCAATTAGCTTTAAAATTAACACAAGATGCTAATAAGAAAAAAGAAGAGAAAGTAAAAGAGTTACAAAACTTCATTGCACGCTTTAGCTCAAACGCATCTAAAGCGAAACAAGCAACTTCTCGTAAAAAATTATTAGATAAAATTACATTAGATGATATTAGACCATCATCACGTCGTTACCCATTCGTTGGCTTCACACCTGAGCGTGAAATAGGAAATGACTTATTAACTGTTGAAGGTCTTTCTAAAACAATTGATGGCGAAAAAGTGTTAGATAATGTGTACTTCACTTTAAATAAAGGTGATAAAGTTGCATTTATCGGTCGTAACGATATTGCGATGACAACATTATTTAAAATCCTTATGGGTGAAATGGAGCCAGATAGCGGTTCATTCAAATGGGGTGTTACAACATCTCAATCTTACTTCCCAAGAGATAACTCTAAGTACTTTGAGAACAATGACTACAACTTAGTTGATTGGTTACGCCAATTCTCTCCACAAGATGAGTCAGAAAGCTTCTTACGTGGTTTCTTAGGCCGTATGTTATTCTCAGGTGAAGAAGTTAAGAAGAACGTTTCTGTATTATCTGGAGGCGAAAAAGTTCGTTGTATGTTATCTAAAATGATGTTAAGTGGTGCGAACGTAATCACACTTGACGATCCAACGAACCACTTAGACCTTGAGTCTATCACTGCATTAAACAATGGTTTAATTGCTTTCAAAGGTACAATGTTATTCACATCTCATGACCATCAGTTCGTACAAACAATTGCAAACCGCATTATCGAAGTAACGCCAAACGGTGTAATCGATAAAGAAGCAACTTACGATGAGTACTTAGAAAATGAAGAACTTCAAAAACAAGTAGATGCAATGTACAAAGGTCAATAATATATAATGAAAAAACTCGCTCTTTTTAGAGCGAGTTTTTTTGTCGAGAAAACATAACACCATTGGTGGGGGCAAATGAATAATTATTCAAATATAATATTAGTGAACATGAGGATTTTTCATGTATGGAAGAGATGTAATGACTTTAAGATTTAGTTGAAGCAGGGGAATGTAAGGTGAGCAATATAATTAAATAACATTATTTTGTCATGTGAAATATGTACCAAAATTGGAGATAGAATAGTTTGCGAATGAGTTTATAAAGGTATATAGTATGGGATGTCATAATTAGTGGATGAATCTTGGGAGAAAACAGGAAATGTTACAAATTTATTTTATTAAATAGAAACCAAGGTCAAAATGTTTAAAAAGAAATAGTTGAATAAATACAAGCTTCAAATTATAATTACTAATATTCTTCATATAGTTAAATAAAAAAATCTATTTGAAGAAGAAAAATCGAATAGAGAGACAGACTTATAAAAAATAAGCCTTGGATGATCAAAAGAGGTGGAGAAATGAAACAGTTCTTATTAAAGAGCAAAAGTGTGTTAAGCAATCATTTTGGATTCTTTCTGTTTGCCGTTATTTTATTGTGGCTCAAAACGTATGCAGCCTATGTAACGGAATTTAATTTAGGAATTTCAAACACAATCCAAAAATTCTTGCTGTTTTTTAACCCGCTTAGTTCAGCAGTTCTATTTTTAGGACTTGCATTATTTGCAAAAGGGAAGCGATCTTATATTTGGTTAATTGTTATCAACTTGTTATTGTCGATTCTTTTATATGCAAACGTAGTTTACTATCGCTTTTTCAGTGACTTTATTACGTTCCCAACATTAACACAAACGAATAACTTTGGAGATTTAGGTGGTAGTATTCTTGCGTTGCTACATCTTTATGATCCACTATACTTCTTAGACACGATTATATTAATTGTGTTAGTTGCAACAAAATTTGCAAATCCAAAACCAATTCGTGTTGCGAAGCATAAAGTATCTCTAGTATTTGTAGCAGGTATTTTATTATTCAGTGTTAATTTAGGTCTTGCAGAGTCTGACCGTCCTGAATTATTAACAAGAACGTTTGACCGTAATTATATTGTGAAATATTTAGGGGCATACAACTACACAATTTATGATGGAATTCAAAGTGCGAAAGCATCGACAGAACGAGCATTAGCTGATGGCGATAATATGACAGAAGTACGAAATTATTTAACATCAACTTATGCAAGTCCAAATCCTGAGTATTTCGGTAAAGGAAAGGGAATGAACGTAATTTATATTCATTTAGAGTCATTCCAAAACTTCTTAATTGATTACAAATTAAATGGTCAAGAAGTTACACCGTTCTTAAACTCATTTACAAAAGATGCGAATACGCTATACTTTGATAACTTCTTCCATCAAACAGGACAAGGGAAAACATCTGATGCGGAGTTTATGTTAGAGAATTCAATGTTTGGTTTACCGCAAGGTTCTGTCTTTACAACGAAATCTCATAATACGTATCAATCAGCACCAGCTATTTTAGGACAACAAGGATACACATCAGCAGTATTCCACGGTAACTACAAAACATTCTGGAACCGTGACGATATTTATAAATCATTTGGTTTTAATAAATTCTTTGATGCGTCATACTACGATATGAATGAAAAAGACGTAGTAAACTACGGATTAAAAGATAAACCGTTCTTTAATGAATCTATTCCGTTATTACAAACGTTGAAACAACCGTTCTATACGAAGTTTATTACGTTATCGAACCATTTCCCTTATCCAATTGATAAGGCAGAAGCAACGATTGAACCAGCAACAACAGGTGATTCATCAGTAGATACGTACTTCCAAACAGCACGCTATTTAGATGAATCTGTAAAAGGCTTCATCGATTACTTGAAACAATCTGGTTTATATGATAACTCAATTATCGTTATGTACGGAGACCATTACGGTATTTCAGATAATCATAACGCAGCAATGTCAAAAGTAATGGGTAAAGAAATGAACTCATTTGAAAATGCACAGTTACAACGTGTGCCTTTAATCGTTCGTGTACCAGGAGTGAAAGGTGGCGTACAACATCAATATGGCGGTGAAATTGACGTTCTTCCTACGTTATTACACTTACTAGGTACAGATACGAAAAACTATGTTCAATTCGGTTCAGATTTATTATCACCAGAGCATAAACAAGTCGTTGCGTTCCGTAACGGTAACTACGTAAGCCCAACTGTTACTGCACTAAACGGCAAATACTATGATACAACAACTGGAAAACCTGTAGAATTTACAGATGAAATAAAGAAAAATGAACAAATGGTTCAAAACTCACTAAAATACTCTGACCAAGTCGTAAATGGTGACTTATTACGATTCTACACACCGGAAGGATTCACTCCAGTAGATCGTTCGAAGTATAACTATAACAATCGTGATAAAAACAAAACGAAGGTAAAAACGACTCCGGAAGGGGAAGCTAAATAATAAAAGGCGCTATTCATATGAATAGCGCTTTTTATTTGTAAATATACCATCATTATTAGACAGAACTAGCTGTTGCTTTTTGTTTTGCTTTTCCGAAGAACACTACACCAACAATGATCATAATGATAAATGCCCATTTAATGAAAGGGTTACTTTCGAAAAATCCAGCGAACCATTTCTCATCTACAATCATTTTTGCAGCAGTATAAGCTAAAACCGCTGCTCCAATCGTAATGATGACAGGAAAACGATCTACCCATTTTAAAATCAATGTACTGCCCCATACGACTACAGGAATAGAAACTAATAGCCCGATGATTACTAAAGAAAAGTTACCATGCGCAGCTCCTGCAACAGCGAGTACATTATCAATACCCATTAACGCATCAGCAATGATAATGGTTTTAATAGCAGACCAAAATCCTTCTTCTGCCTTAATATCATGGTCTTTGCCTTCAGCAATTAATTTGTAAGCAATCCATATAAGAAGTACACCACCAATTAAAAGTAATCCTGGTATTTTTAATAACCAAACGACAACTAAAGTAGCAAGAGCTCTTATAGCAATTGCTCCAACGGTTCCCCAAATGATAACTTTCTTTTGTTGATCTTTCGGTAATCGTCTTGCTGCTAATCCAATTACAATGGCGTTATCTCCGGCTAACACTAAATCGATTACGATAATTGCTAATAAGGCAGACAAATATTCAGGTGAAAGAAAATCCATAAATATATCACTCCTTATAATTAATATGTACTTATAAGCTATTCCGTATTAAGAATTCTAAGGATTATTTATTAAAATACAATCTCTTCAAATAGTAATTAAGGATTATAATTATGGTGCATAAACACTTAAAAAGATGGATACGGTACAATTCTGGAACCATCTTTTAAGTGCTTAATTTTTAATTATCATTTTTTGTTTGAAGATTTACTTTCGTATCTTTGATTATTACTTTTTTAGGCGTGAAACATGCAATAATTAAAGCCACAATAGATAAGACTAACATAAATACGTACGCATCACTTGAGCTATAGATAGAAGATAAGTTTGTTACTTGCATAGCTGATATATTTCCATTCTCACTAGATAACTGTGAAATGTGTGAAGTGGATTGAATTGTATACACCGTGATAATAACTGCTGTTCCAATAGCACCTGCTAATTGGCGAATCCTACTATTTCAAGCTTAACGGTTCAGAAAATCGCAACAAAAGCAGGGTTAAATCGAACAACATTTTATTTGCATTATCAAGATATTCAAGATTTACTAGACCAAATCACTAGCGAAATTTTAAATGAGCATTCAAATAAAATTGTTGATTTAATACATGCAAAAGATTTATCAGAAAAACAAAAGCTAACACAATTGCTAGATTATTTATATATTCACCGAAATTTTTTATTTATATTATTTAAAATGAATCAATTTGAGGAGCAATTGTTTTTATTTTTAAAGCAATTAATAGAAACGAGAAGAGAGAATACGAAAAAGAATTTACCTGATGATTACGTTGCAGTTGATATTAAAACAGCCTCTTTGGTAGGGATTATCATGTGGTGGATAAGGAATGGACTTCACTTTAGTTCAGATTATATTGCAAATCAAATTTATTTAATGTATAAAGGATGATATGTTAAAATCAGTCATATGTATTAGTAAATAAAAATCATTATATCTAAGAGTTGAAATTAATGGGAGATAGAAAGTGTCTTACAAGTTAAGAAAGGCGTATAAATTTCAAATTTATAAAGTAAAAGTTTTATAGCAAGAAGAGGAGAAATTTATGAATTTTCAAAATAAAAAAATAGCATTACATTTAGAGGTGGTGAAATACCAATTTAAAGATGCAAAAGAGGAGTGTGATAGAAATTGGCTAATAGTAAAAGCGAAACTGTCAGAAGGAAATAAAGTTTTTGAAACGATGGATCCTTTTCTACAAACGTTCGACTTACAGCGTATGAAAAAATGGTTTCAATCATTACCGAATCCTACATATACCGAACTAGATTTCATAGAGCCTAATATAGCGTTTGAATTAATGGGGGAAAATGAAGATGAGTTTCAAATTGTAGTCCGATTATCTCAGGAACTTACCCCTTCATGGTGTAAGGAAGAGGAGTACGAATTTTCTATAAGTATTACACAAGAGGACAGAGAAAAGATTATTCTTTTTATTGAAGAGCAACAAAGAAATTTCCCAAAACGATAAAAAAGACTTGATAACCTACTAGAGGGAATCAAGTCTTTTCATTACATACGATTATCATGCCAGAAGTTTAATGGGAAGTGTTCGTTCTCATTATATGCTTCTAATTCATATCCTTTTTCTTTCAGTCCTTTAATAATTCCAGGTACTGCTTTTACCGATTGTGGATGAATATCATGCATAAGGATAACTTCTGTTGGATTTGTAGCACCATGTAGTACGTTCTCTACAATTTTAGCAGATGCAGCATCAACTTGCATTTTGTTATATTTCCAGTCTAAAGAATCAATTGTCCAATCCCAAACCTTTAAGCCATTTTCTACAACTTTGTTGCGAAGAGCTTCGTTTAATCCTGGCATTGATCCGTAAGATGGGCGAGTTAATACTGGTGATTTACCTAAAACACCAGCGATTAAGCCTTGATCTTCCTTCATTTCATCTACATAATGACCTTCAGTGTAAAGTTTCTTGTAGTTATGAGTCATACTGTGCATCCCAACGTAGTGGCCTTCAGCATCTTCGCGTTTTACAAGATCAGGGAAAGCTTTTACGTTTGAACCAATTAGGAAGAATGTTGCTTTTGCATTTTCTTTCTTTAACATATCTAAAAGCTCAGCTGTGTATTTTCCGGGACCGTCATCAAATGTTAAGTAAGCGACTTTTCTAACTTGTCCGTTATAATGCTTTGGAGCCTCTTTCGGAGCAAGAGATGTTTGAATCTCACTTACAAGTTGAACAGATTTTGCTTCATCCTCTGTACTAGCTAAAGCAGTATGTACTGATCCTAAAGCGGCTTCGTATGTAAATAATACCCCCGCACAAACCAACATAGCCCTTTTTACCAAAGTTGTCATTCGAATTCCATTGTGCATAATTTTCCTTCTCTCTATAAAAGTTCTACTCTACTATATTAGCAATTATAGGTAGGGAAATGCAAAAAAACTTTTTTACAAGTGTAAAAAAGTTTGGCAAAAAGTATGCAAGATTTTAAAGGAATGTCATTTTGGAAGAAACATCACAAATGATTGGATAAATTGAATGGTGAATTGGAAACAATACAAGGGATATTAATTTTAGGAGGTGCTTTAATTGAATTATAAAAAAATGCTTTCAATATTAATGACAAGCATATTTACAGTAGGATTATTAATTGGCTGTAATCCAGCTCCAAAAGATGAAAAGGAGCCAGATCCAACGGAGGAACCTTCTGAACAAAGACAGGAGGAAAAAAATAATGAATTAAACAAAAAGGATGAGCAAGAACCAGATCCAACAGAAGAGCCATCTGAGGAACAAAAGAAGAAAAAAGAAAATGAGTAGTTGTAGTTTAATGAAATGTGTAGCATGATTTTGTAACAAAAAATACTTTTTAAAACATACAACCACTTTTCTTGCTTTATAAAAAAGTGGTTGTATAAAATTGTATATGAATTTAAACATTTCATGGATATGACTTTTGCTTTAAGGCTACTTTTTAATTCATGTAGTTTGTGATGTTTATTTCCCCTAAAATGAAGCTTGAAATCAATATTCATCTCTCGTTACAAACTCTTCAATCATCAAATTTAATTGATCCGATATTTCTATCAACAAACTTCTATATTAAATACCTCGTACAACATAATAGCACCTAATGCAGTAATTCCTTCATAAAGCATTATAATGCTTTTTATTAAAATCTTTCCTTAATTTAAGCCTAATATCCCCCTGATGTGTGTTAGTAAGTATTGTTGTGTTAAAATTTTGACAAAAACTATTAATTTATTCGTTTATTTTATGAAGATTTGCTCCTTCTTTTAACGATTAAAGGATTAAATATATTAGAAAGTTTTAATAAAATTAAAACTCTATTTTCTTGGAAGTAGGAAATAAAAAATTTATAGGAATTAGACTAAAGTCTTAAAACGAAAGGAGACTAATCATACTTTCGTATCACTTCATTTTCGTTCCAATTATTGATTCGAATATTTTTGTTTTTTATTAAAATATTGGTAAAGAAATAATTACATAAAAAAAAGGAGTGGGAATATGAATAATTATATTTGTACTACATGTGGAGTACAGTATCCCGAAAATGAAGAAGCACCTTCTCGTTGTAAAATTTGTAATGAGGAAAGACAATATGTTAATCCAATTGGGCAGTCATGGACAACATTAGAAACAATGCAAAATAGCAATTTATACAAAAACGAAATAATAAAAGAAGAAAGCGGTTTGTATAGCATTACTACTAAACCTAAATTTGCGATTGGACAAACAGCATTTTTAATACAAAGTAAAACTCTAAATGTTATGTGGGATTGCATTAGTTATTTAGATGATAAAACGATACAACGTATATATGATTTAGGTGGTATTCAAGCAATAGCACTTTCTCATCCACATTATTATTCTACACAAGTTAAATGGGCAGAAACATTCAATGTACCTATTTATATTCATGAAGATGATAAAGAGTGGGTGGTTCGTCCGAGTAAGCAAATTAAATTTTGGTCTGGGGAGCATCTTTTGTTATCGGAAGAACTTATATTACATCGCTTAGGAGGCCATTTTAAGGGCGGGACTGTTATACATTGGAAAGACGGTAATGAAGGGAAAGGTATTTTGTTATCAGGTGATATTATACAAGTAGTTTCGGATCAAAAATGGGTAAGTTTTATGTATAGTTATCCCAATCTTATTCCATTACCAGCGAATAAAGTTAGAGATATGGCAGAGAAAGTAAAAGATATCCAATTTAGTCGACTATATAATGCATTTCATGGTGTGGTGGAAGATGCAAATAAAGCTGTACAAAGATCTGCTGATCGGTATATAAAGGCCCTGCAAGGAGAACTATTTCATACGTAATAGCTTGTATTTCATCTCTACATTTATATAACTAATTTTATATGAATTTTATACGAAAGTCCTATTGTTTATTAACTTATAGGTCTTTCAACTTAGGAAGCTCACACTAATGAGGGATGTTAAAGGGAATATATGTAACCTATACTAATTACTATAAAGCTTTGGAAAATGAAAAGGAGGAGATTTGCATGAAGAATTGGGTTCAATTTAGAATTGCAAGACCAACAGATAGATTTGAAGAAGTGATAAGTTTTTATGAAACAGGATTAGGATTAAAACGTATAGGGGAATTTCACAATCATGAAGGATATGACGGGGTTATGTTTGGTTTACCAGATGAAGAATATCATTTGGAGTTTACTACACATGTTAATGGAAGTCCATGTCCGGCACCGACAAAAGATAATTTACTAGTTTTTTATATGCCTAATAAAGGTGAAATTGAAAAGATAGTGAATCGATTAAGTAATATGGGCTATCATGAGGTGGAACCAGAAAACCCGTATTGGATAGAGAAAGGAACCACAATAGAGGATCCAGATGGTTGGAGAATTGTGCTTATGAATGCATCTGAATAAAGAAACTATTATTATATGAAATAGAGTGTAACAAAATGATTTAGACATAAATCCCTACAGTGTTTGTAGGGATTTTTATATAAGAAAATCTTATTGAGAGAGTTATTAAAATGTAGAAAGATTTTGGCTAAGAGCAAATGTAATAAACATAAGTTATGAAGGAGGTATAAAAGTATGATAGTAAAACATTTTAAAGAGTTTTCTAAACATGTTGGAAATACACCTCTCATGAAATTAGAATGCGAAGAAACGAAGAACCTTTCTATCTATGCTAAATGTGAATGGCATAATCCTACAGGATCAATTAAGGATAGGGCCGCACTTGGAATGATTAATAAATATTTACAAGAAGCGGACAAAAAACAAAATATTTTAGAGTATAGTGGTGGAAGCTTAGCGAGGTCAATTGGGTGTATTTGTAATTGTTTAGGGATTGAATGCACGTTAGTGTTAAGTTCTGCAACTGGTCAATCTCTATTAAATAAACTCAAATATTATGGTGCTAACGTAATCTTAGTTGATAAATGTAAGGGGTTTTACGCAGTAATTGAGAAGGCAATAGAGATTAGCAAACAAAATCCAGAATTATACTTTTTATTCCAACATTATAATAATGCAAATATAGTAAGTCATATTGAAGGTACAGGGCGAGAAATTATTGCACAAATGATTGGAAAACCAATACATGCATGGGTAGCATCTGCTGGTACTGGTGGAACTCTAATGGGAGGCTATACAGCAATAAAGAATTATACAAAAAATGTTGAACTACATTTAGTAATGCCTGCTGAATTGCCTTATGCTTCGGAACAACCACCAAATGATTTAAAGAAATATGCTGGATCAGGTGGGTTCGGCTTAGGAAGGAAACAACATTTCATAGAACAGGAAGAAAATTTGATAGAAAAACAATGGACTTATTCATATGAAGATACCCTGTATGAAATGGCACGTTTTTACAAAGATACTGGTATAAAAATAGGAACTTCTGCGGCAGCGAATTTATTAGCTGCTAAACAAATTGGGAAAGAAAAAGGTGCGAATTTTAATGTAGTTACAGTTTTTCCGGACGCAGGGTCAATAGAAGAGTGGTCAGATGTAAAAAAATTAGTTGAAAAATAGGGGATAGACCAAATGATAGAGAGGACCATCAAAAAACTGTATGTTTAACTGGTACAGTTTTTTGATGGTGTGGCTGTGTAATGTTTAGAAATTTCACATACCGTATTTTAAAAATAAATATAGGAAAACCAAAAAGTAATGTAGAATATATCGTGCATACATGTATAAAGTCAACATAAAAGATAAAGAGGTGGGTATATGTTTCTTGAGGAAGTAATGCAGCAACTAGAGAAATATGGAACAGAACAAAATCGTAAAACGTATAAAAACCACGGAGCGAAAGAGCCACTATTCGGAGTTAGTTTTGCGAATTTAAAATTGTTAAAAAAGAAGCTAAAAAAAGATCATGATTTAGCAGTTGAATTGTGGGAAACAAAAAATATGGACGCAATGACATTAGCAACTTATATTTTAGATCCGAAGAAAATAACGACAGAACAGCTTAATAGTTGGGTTCAGGATGTTGATTATTACTGTTTAATGGATGTTCTTATGACATCTATATGTACTTCGCCAATTGCAATAGAAAGAATGGAAGAGTGGACAAAGTTTAATGATGAATGGATTGGAAGAGCTGGCTGGTCTTTATTAGCAAATATAGCGATTAAAAATAAAGCGTTACATGATGATTTCTTCTCTCCGTACTTAGAAGAGATTAAAGAAAATATACATAATGAAAAAAATAGAAAAAAAGAAGCGATGAATAGTGCTTTAATCGCAATAGGAATTCGTAATGAAGACTTAGAGCGACAAACGATTGAAATTGCGCGTGAAATTGGAAAAGTAGAGGTTGATCACGGTGCGACATCATGTAAAACACCAGATGCAGAAAGCTATATAAAAAAAGCGAGAGAAAGAGCTGAAAAAAAGAAAGTGAAATAAGAAAAGAGGAACGGTTATGAAACCAATTGAAGCAGCACAAAACATAATTACATCACAATTTCCGAATTGTGATGTAGCTTTACTCGGCGGAAGCGTTGCACGAGGAGAAGCGACGAAAACATCTGACCTTGATATTGTAATAGTCGATCAAAGTTTAACTTCTTGTTATAGAGAATCTTTCTATAGTAATGGATGGCCTGTTGAGGTGTTTGTTCATAATTTTGAAACATATAAAACCTTTTTCAAAATGGATTGTGATCGAGGGAGACCGTCGTTACCACAATTAGTTTCAGAAGGGATTGCATTAAAAGGGGAAAAGGAAATTATTGAGAAATTAAAAAAAGAAGCGAATGATTTACTACATAAAGGACCAGCTAAATGGTCCGAAGAAACGATTAAGCAGAAGCGATATTTTATTACAGATACTTTAGATGACTTTATTGGTGCAACAAAAAGAGAAGAAGAATTGTTTATCGCTAATTTATTAGCGGATTTAGTACATGAATATGTATTAAGAGTAAATGGTAAGTGGCTTGGGAGTTCAAAATGGTTTATTAGAGTGCTAAGAAGATATGATGAGCAATATGCAAACAAATTTGTAGCCGCTTTTGATCATTTTTATAAAACGGGAGAGAAAAATGAATTAATTCATTTTATAGAAAAGACGTTAGAACAGTATGGTGGAAGAGTGTTCGAAGGATTTTCTATTGGTAAATAAAAAGGGGAGAGAAAAATGAATGTACCATATGTTCAATTAAGAGAATTGACATTAGATGATGTAGAAGATCGCTATCAATGGTCATTAGATAGAGATGTAACAAAGCATTTAGTCGTACCAGATCAATATCCTCCGTTCACTCGTGAAGATACGAGAAACTGGATTGAAGCTTGTATAAGCCGAAAAAATGGTTATGAACAAAGGGCAATTGTTACTGAGAAAGGTATACATATTGGATGGGTAGACCTTAAAAATTTTGATAAAACAAATAAAAATGCAGAACTAGGAATTGCGATTGGAAATAAAGACTATTGGGGTAAAGGATTTGGAATGGCAGCTCTAAACAGCATGTTACATATAGGTTTTTCCCAGTTTGAATTGGAGAAAATTTGGTTACGTGTAGATGAAGATAATACACAAGCTAAAAAGAGTTATGAACATGCCGGATTTGTATGTGAAGGGTTAATGAGAAATGATCGATTGAGACAGGGGAAGTTCATTCATCGCTATCGTTACAGTATATTAAAAGAAGAGTATGAATTAAAAAATAATAACCTATAAAAATATTATGTAAATGAAAAAGGGGAAGATAAAATGATTCGATTACTTACAAAAGCGGATGCAAAACAATATTGGGAGTTACGTTTACAAGCACTACAAGTAAACCCAGAAGCATTTGTAACGACTTATGAAGAAGCAGTACGTCAAGAAAACCCTCTTGAACGCGTTGCTAGTAATCTTTCATCTAACAGTAGTTTTACATTTGGTGCTTTTAATAATGAAAATCGTTTAGTTGGGGTTGTTACTTTATTAACAGAAGAAAAGGATGCATATAAGCATAAAGGGCATATCGTTGCAATGTATGTAGATACTGAAAATCGAAGAAGTGGTCTTGCACGTGATTTAATACGTAAAGCAATTGAAAGGGCAAAAGAGATGAAGCTAGAGCAATTGAACTTAGGGGTTGTGTCAACGAACGAACCAGCCAAACGATTATATGAATCAATGGGATTTAAAACGTACGGAATTGAAAAAAGGGCTATAAAAATGAATGGTGTGTATAGTGATGATGAACATATGGTGTTGTTCTTTTAAGAGAGGAAGTTTAGCATGAAAGATCTCCATTTAGAAAGAAATATGGACCTTCAAGTAGCGATTTTGTATGCGACGGTTGCTGATACGTTTAATAGATTGCAAAGGTTAGTAGAAGGTACTGAAGAGAACGAACTATCCTATAAAGGGTCTGAAAATAATGAAAATAGTATTGGGCAGTTACTTCAGCATTTAGCAGTTGTCGATTTACATTGGGTGTATCGTTTCAAGGGAGAAGATGTTCCAACAACATTTGAAAATAAATATGGTCCTATGTTGAATGAAGTAGGAGAAATGCCGAGTTTAAGAAAATACACGTTGCAAGAGTTAATGCAAGATTATGAAGCAGTGCAAAAATTGTTTCATGAAGAATGTATGAAACTAACAGAAACTGATTTAACGCGGGAAGTTTTGTATGAAAAAGGGGAAACTGCGACTATAAGATGGGGAATTTGGCATATAGCAGATCATAATCGATATCATCAAGCACATATAAGTCGATTGAGGAAATTATATAGAGCTAGATTACATACAAGTTAAAGATTGTGAATTTTAATTATATTTATTTTGTTGTATAGTATTAGGGAGAAACTAAACAAGGGGTTTTACAATGAAAGCAATTGTTATAGGGATACTGGCATCATTTTTCTTTGCCTTTACCTTTGTTTTAAACCGGGCAATGGACTTAGAAGGTGGAAGCTGGATTTGGAGTGCATCATTACGGTATTATTTTATGGTTCCAATGCTATTACTTATTGTTATGTATAGAGGGAACTTAAAGCAACTCTTTCAATATATGAA
>Ga0268252_1001396_pt1 | contig 13722 bp, 20 predicted proteins | sample AgamicMgSfrz_FD_200244 | JGI IMG/M metagenome (GOLD analysis project Ga0268252, IMG submission 200244) | Agave microbial communities from Guanajuato, Mexico - Mg.Sf.rz (v2) (version 3) | ecosystem: Host-associated > Plants > Phyllosphere > Phylloplane/Leaf | place: Guanajuato, Mexico | collected... | reverse complement strand
ATGCTGTTTGCTTAAAGGATAAACCCGCTTGGATGGGCTCAATTGCCTTAGGTGGATTTGCGTTATTTGGAGATTGGATGATGGATGATGAGCAAGAACTAAAAGAACATGCCCAATTAATTAAAGAGGAATATGGACCTGAATACTGGAAGTACTCTAGCTCACTTTCAGAATATATTCGGGAAAGTAAGCATGTGAAAGCAAAAGAAAAGCAATGTATTATAGATGAAATTTTAGTCTTTGAATCTATTCCCGCTAAAGAGGTTTTCCATATAGGTTCTTGGAATGAAGAAGGGCAATTTAGTGAGACACCTGACTTCACTAAGTTTGTTAAAGACAATCTAAAGAAGAATTACAAAGACATTTTAAAACTATACACATATTAAAAAAGGCAGCGGAATCCGCTGCTTTATTTTTTTACTATTGTCGCTTACGAACTTATTTATTAAGTTGAAAATAATTTTTATATCTTTAAATTATTTCTTTCCTTCTATGTTTTCTTGAATATATTCTAATATCCATTTTACAATTTGTTCTTTGCTAGTATTTCCGCAGTGAAATGAATTTAGGTTTTCGGCTAGAACATCCCAATTTGAAACTTCTTGTAATAGTTGGTATGGCATATCCACAGTGCTACCTGCAAGGTCATTCTGAATTTCAATTCCAATATCAGATAATCTATTATAAGCATCTGTTCCCTCTACATATTTTTCTACTAATCCTTCTACTAATAATGTTAATGCTTTTTCTTGCCAACTCATGTTGTGCATCCTCCTTTAAAATTGTATATATGTATTTTAACACTTATTAAACAAAATGGTTTCCATTAATGAAACAAAAGAAAAAAGTAGAACTTATTTATATTCTTCTTCCACTTTCCTATAAAGGTATCCTTTACAACATATATAAAAGCGGTGGGGAGCTTAAATTAGTTAACCTTTGCTTTAAATTTTATAAAATTACACTGTATAAATTCTTAGTTATATAGTCTTCTTATAGAAAAGTTTAGGTCTAAACATATCATGCTCTCTATTATAATTGTTAATTCTTAAAACGTAAGTAGTTTTATGGCGTAGAGCAACCTGTTTTGAGCACTTTATAAGTTATCTAATTACCTAGGAGTCATATGATTTTAAACCTTTTTTTACTTTTTTTAAATTTAAACCATTAGATTCACGGAAGTAAAGCATTCTGCATTAAAGAAATATCCTTTTTAAAACAAAAAAGAAGTCTATTATAAATGGTTAATCAATTATATAAAAATGAAAACTTTATATAACTGTTATTCGAAAAAGCGAATCCAATTATAGAAAAATATGGTTGTAACTAAGTGAAAAATTCCCTATAATTCGGTATAAATGTTAAACGAGGTGATTAAGATGATTGATTTTCATTTTTACTAAATACATAAATTATGTTTCAAATGAAATTCATAAAGAGACATAGGTTAAATTGCCTGTAGTAAAAAGTAGAACAGACAGTGACAAAAAATAATTATTTTAGGAATAGTAAAAGTAAATTGCCATATACTTAAAATCGTGATTTATTTTAGTGTTCAGGAGGAGAAGAAAAAGATGAGTATTAAATTAGTGTCCCCAAAATGGTTAGCCGCTTTATTAAGTTTGTTAGTCTTACTAACTGCTTTTGTATTTGTTCCTGCTAAAGCATCCGCCACTATTAACTATGGAGAGGAAGTCTTGCAAGTAGCACTTAGATATGTGGGAACTCCATATAAGACTGGGGGCACAACTCCAAAAGGCTTTGATGCAAGCGGATTTACTCAATATGTCTATAAAGAAGCAGCGACTAAAATGTCTATTCCACGTACTAGTGCTCTACAATACAAAACGGGTAAGGCAGTGACTCAAAAAGATTTAAAACAGGGTGATTTAGTGTTTTATGCAACTGGTGCAAAAAAAGGTGTGGTTTCATACGTAGCTATTTATAATGGGGATGGGACGTTTACTGGTACTACATCCAAAGGCGTTAAGGTTGTTAAAATGAGTGATTCATACTGGAAAAGCAAGTACGTAGGTGCTAAAAGATTAATTAAATAATAAATATAGTAGACCGCTAGTTAAAGTTTCTACTTTGCATTAGATAATTGCAAAAGAGTACATAGACTATCTCTAGGTACTCTTCTTTTTGCTATATGAAAAGGCAGAGGATAACTTAATTTAAGTTTACCTCTGCTCTAAATATAATCTTATTGTTTCATGTGGGTTCTTAGTTATATAGTTTATATTAATAAAGGTTGTGTCTAAAAACAGAATTACCTCTATAAGAACTATGATAAGAACTATTGTTTTTTAAAATGTAAGAAGTTTTAAAGCTTCTTATACTTTGAATAATTTGCTTTAAAACACCCTCAAAGTTATCTTTATTAATATTAAGTGAAACAGCAATATTTGTTTCTACTTCCACTTTACCTCTATCATCAATCTCTCCCCAAGTTCTTTGCTCCTCTTTTACAGTACCGTAGTAAAAAGCTTGTTTTACATCTTGAAGAACATTTGGACAATATTTCTTAAGGAAAGCAGCACTATCCCAACAAGAAAAATTTCTTTCGTATTCATTCCAGCCTAGTAACTTGTTTTCCCTACCATTAAATTCACTGGTAAAACAAAGACTTAAGTGTACCTTATTTGATTTAGCGTATACTTTATCAATTGAAACTGATTTATCTCGACCGGAATTGCTTAAATGGTTAACTTTAGCTTCACCTAGTGCATGCGTTAACTTATTAGCTACGTCCTCAAGTGTTCCAAATAGGTCAAACCGTTTCTCTTGAAAAGAATTCATTTTATCTTTCATCTTACTTTTTACATCATATAAGTCCCCTCGCATATTATCTACCATCGCTTGCTGCTTCTTAATCTCTTTTTCTAGCTTTTGAGATTCTTTGTAATCAGCATAGACTTCTCGTAGCATAGATGATAACTCTTTTTGAAAACGTGTAGATGCAACATGCTCGATTTCAGATACTTCAATTTTAAAAGTTTCAAATTTGTCTGTAAGTAAGATAATAGAACCTGTTTTAGTTACTTTCAAGGTAATTCCTTTGTATTCCTTGTTATAAGTTGTAGTTACTTTTACCATTTGATTTTCTTTCACTTGTGTTGTCATAGTTAAAACTCCATTCGTTTTTTAAAAAATTTTACTTTATTTTTAAGAAAATGGAGAATAAATACTAATAAAGTTTCAATTATAGTGAATTACCAGTCTGAAATTGCAGGGAATACACCTTAAAATGTGGTAATATTACGTAGTACATATTTTAGGGGGATTTTGGGTGAAAGAACATAATAAGAAAAAGCAGAAGAAGAAAGAGAAAAGCGATGACGGTTGGATTCTTTTTATGAGTGTGTTTTTTGCCGGTCTAATTGCTATGGTTGTTGCTAAATAACATAGTTATAAAAAGAATATTAATAAGACCCTTTCTAAGGTGAAATATAAGAGGAGAATATTTTAAAATATCTTCCTCTTATATGTATCCATTTATCCGAAATTTTTGAGGAACTAGTGATACTTAATAACTTGCTAACATCATTTGTTCTGTAATTAATTTCTTTTCTATATCTTTTTTTAGATTTAATGAAATGTGCTTTAACTCTTTTTCGGAACTACAATAATATGGAGTGGTAAACCCAATAAGTTCATCATTAAAATAATGAGCACTAACTTCTAATGCCTTCTCTTTTATTCTAAATCTTCTTACGTGCGTAACAGGGGAAAACATTGTTTCCTCTTTACCGAGACTTTCTTCTACAGAGAGTGACGGAAGGCATTCCAATTCTTTTACTTCCAGTTGTTCGTTGATAAACACAAGTTCCTCTTCTGTCAACTTTAATTCAACCGGAATATCTCCAAACATCTTTACCACGTATTGTAGGTTACCTTTACTGTCAAATGAGCAATCAAGTAATGTATCAGATTCAAACACCGTAAATCGAGCACCTTCATTGTCTTTATTGAATAGTCTATCTACATAAATCTTTATCATCAATATACCCCCTTATTGTAACTATAGGTTAGGTATTCTTTTTGTGTACTGTCGAATCCTTTGATGAAATACTTCTTATTTTGTTGAAACTGTCTTTAATAATAAGCATTAAACATAAATATATTTAAATTAATTGATACGACTAAAAATATAGAAAAAGACTACTAAGTTATAGTAGTCTCTAATAATTGTGTAGTATTTTATTTTTTCACCTTTAAAATTGCTTTAGCGTATCTTAATTCTTTATATAAGTTGTTTGCTCTGTTTACTGCATCATCATACGTTTCATTTAAACCAAGTTTAAACACAGTGCCTGAGCAAGTGTCTTCAAAACTAACATCTATTTCAGTATTATAATTATTTTCGCTGTTCCTTAGAACATTAATAATAACAGTATCAGAATTATCCTCTTCAATCGTTCTCTTTACAGTGTCCAAATTATTTAAATACATGAGCTTATCTCCTAATCTATTAGCAGTTTACTTCTTTTTGAGGTACTGAATGTATTCAATACCCTTTTTATCCAAGCTTATATATTTACCCTTATAACCGTACGACTTACTTACCTTTACATATCCTTTTTGGTGCAGTGAATGAGCCACGGCATGAGTTTTTTTTACATCTCCGGGGTAAAGTGGATATCTTTGTATAACACGAGTAGGGAAGGCTCTCATTAGCTCTATCGAATTGAGTGACACACCTTCTGTTATTTTTTCGATTCTTTTGTGGTTCTGTAAGTGCCTAATATACTTACATAGTGCAAAAAACAATTTTTGCTCATCTTTAGTCAGTTCCATAAAGCTACTCCTTTTATTTATTAGTTGCTTTATTTGATTTAGATTTATCTTTTAAACTCCAAGAAGCTAGAAAAGCAACCTTGCTATAGTTACATTTCTCACATCTATCCGGATTTGATTTATAAACACTTTCATGAATATGACCACAAGTAAGACTTTCACATTGATAATAATATTTATCCATTTAAATTCTCCTTTTAGCGTTGTTTTTCATTTTTACTAGTAATTACATTCTTTGTACTTATTTTACACTAACATTAGTAAATAGAAGGACATATTACAAGCTATCCTGTTAAGAGTATTGTAATTTGTTTGCAACAGATTCTTTTGTTTTTTTGCCGACTGGTACTAAATAAAGTTTAGAATCAAACGAATCAATAATACAATTTTCTCTTAGAAGAATGACATGACCATCTTCTCCTACTCCATTGCTAGTTAAAACTTCATTGCTAAAAATTTCAGTAATTCCATTTTCGGGTGTTTTTAACTTAGAATAAGTTTCAAAGTCTCTATTAAAAATGAAAACATCACATTTCTCTAAACCCACCCAATTCTTTTCCGGAGTATCTTTAGTAAACATAAGAATAACCGTCTCTGGGCTTTGAGTATAATACGGTAAAGTTATTTCAATTTCCTTACAACCTTCTAATTGAGAAGATATAAGAGTATCTATTTTTTTGTTATCTACTTTAATTTGATTTTCTACTACATATCTTTCAAACGCCGCTTTTTTTAATCTTGATTTATTCTCAAATTCTTCTTTGGACATTTGAACAAAAGTAATAACTCCATTTTGATACGTAAAAGAAACACCTAAACATTCACACCTTCTTAGAACATCAGCATAGATTTTATTTTGTTCCCACACTTTAGTGTCTTTTACCCTAAAAGACTTAACCTTATTTTTTTCAACGTCTAACATTTCTAATGAATCGCAGTAACCAAACACCTCATGTGACATTTTCTTTACTAATTCGCTTACATTTTTCAATGTTATCATCCTCTTCTATAGATTTTACATATTATAAACTGAATTAGTTGATTTGGTAGAAAATGCTTTATATTAAATTTAAGCTAAAAAATTAATAGGAAATAAACCAATTTACCTTTAATGTAATATCTAGAGTCCTTAATTATTTATTACTCTCTCTATATAATGTGCAATTGCTAAGACATTAAAGTAAAATTAATTTAACAAAACTATTTTAAGGCAGATAAAATACGGTGAAAAAGATGACCGAGGAATATAAGCAAGGGCAATTTGACGCTATTCTTAACTTTGTAGACAGTAAAATGCCTTATGCCTTAAATAAGGACATAACGCTTGAACAGATTCGTACATATTTAAATCAGTTTGAGGAGGTAAACTATATTTCTTCAGTTGAAAGAAAGCTTTTTAAGTACAGTTTGGACGTAGAACTTTTTGATGTAATTGCTAATCAGCTTCTTTACCAAATGAACACTGAAAAATGAGTTTCTGGTTAATACAAGATGCCTTTTATAAGGGAGGACTTTATGTATTTGAATGTTACAGATGAAAATAAAGAAATAGCAAAAGAGCTTAAAGTGGAATCCATTAAACTAGCTATTAGAAGAGAATTACGTGCTCATCCAGATAAAGTAAAGCTTATAAATCATTTAATATCTTACATTAACAAAGTAGATGTTTTTAAACTGATTGACCTTGAACGTCAGCTTTTGGACGATACCTTATCTACCGAAGAAATAGCCACAAAGATAAGAGAACTAAGTCCCCCAGTAAAAAAGAGGAAAAGAGTTGAATTGTTTAACATCTTTCACGAACAAAGAATGGTTGATACTATAAAAAAATATTGCCGATTACAACTATCCGGTACTGCCTACACAATTGACGACAAAGCTCTTAATAAGCTAGGAGAGTATTTATATAGTCTTACCGATGTGGAAGACCTCTATGAGGCTCAAGATGAATTTTTTAGAGTTACATCTACTGAAGAGTTGCATCATTTGATTATAGGCAAAATTAATAGCATAAAAACTTAGATGTAATTCTACATGAATCGAGGTGAATAACCTCAATTTATCACATAATAAAATCATTTTAAAAGCCACAATCTCTTAGTTGGGAATGTGGCTTTTAAAATTGTATTCACTCACTCTTTTCACCTTAATTTTACTCTTACCTAGTTGCTACAATTACCTCTTTCAGTACCTTCTCCAAATTATAATTTCATTGGGACCCCTCTTAAATCAATTTTTTTTAAAATACTTAAAGATAGTTTCAAACATTGTTCTTCTTTTGTACAAGCTGCATATTTTACTAATAGGAGAATAAATAAAAGCAACCGAAAGGAAGTTAGAGATGGTTCAATTAGATAACAAAATAAGATATGATGTTTGGATAAAAAGGAATTTTGATAAAGGGTTAATACAAGAACACAAAAGTAATATTCTCTCCTCTGAGGAGGACATTGATAAGAATATCATTACTTACCATATGGAAAATGGAACAAAAATTATTGTTAAAGTTGACTGGCTCATACCCAAGGTTCAACTTCCTAAAGAGAAAACATACAGAGTTATTGAGGTGATTAAACCAAAACATAAGGAGTTCCTATAAAGGACTTCTTATGTTTTTTTTATTTTTAACTATTCTTTTTATCTTTTGTGAAATTCTTTAACAAAATAGTTCTTATTAAATAAAACTATAATAGATTTAAAAATAAGAAATTTATGGTAAAGCAAAGTAAGAAAATATTTTCATTTTATTTATTGATTTAAAAACAAAAATACCAGTAGAATGAGGAGAATTAGATTGAGAAAGGGACATATTTTTGTAATAGGGCTATGGTTCACTACAATATTTACAGCAGGTTTTAGTGTGTATACAAGTCACGCATTAGAAACATCTAGCGGTTTTATAGCTGTATTTCACGATGCAGCTTATACCATAGGAAACGCATTAGGGATTTTTGGCATTCTTTTTGCTATTCTGTTTGTCGTAAAAGCTGAACAGCTAAGAGTGTTATATAAAATTAATGATTCTCACATTTTAGAAGAATTTTCGGAAGAAACTTCTTCTCCTGAAAATAATTCGATTCATAATTAAAAATAAAAAGAACCTTATCACTATTGTGTAAGGCTCTTTTTATATAAAATGTAACTATATTACTTTAACGATTTATAATAGCTTGTGCTTCTGGATGTGCATGAATCATGTCTTTACTGATGTCCAATGTAACCGATAAAACCACAATAAGTGCAATGTATATAGCAAATGTCGTAAACCTTGATTTCTTGCTAATGTGATTGTGACTATCCGCATAATCAAGTTCGGCTTGCTCTTCTGTTAACCATTTATCTAAATCCTCTAAGTATGTAGTTGCTGCTGCTTGATAGGCAACATCAATGAAAGGAGTTGTTGGTTCCTCTTCAGTAGCCACTACTTCGTCAATAGTTTCAGATTCACCCATATCAGCTTTTTTCATGTTCTCCATAAACTCATCATAGAGAACAATTAGTTTATAATGGTATTCATCCTCATGTGCCGCTTTAATTTCTGTAATAAATTGCTCTTTGTCCTCTTTACGAACGACTAAATGATGGTAAAAGTCTCGAACCTCACTAATTGCTTCTTTATCTTGTGCTAATGTTTTATTCTTTCTATAAAAATACCACAAATGAATCACACCTAAGATAGCAATAAATGTTGCTAGAATAGAGTGCGTATAAATGACAAACGCAATAATAAGAATAAGTCCTACGAACCATAGTTTTGTATTAATTCCTGCTACAATCTTCCCACCATCTAAACCACCAAACGGAATTAAGTTGAATAAGTTTATAAGTGCACCAATTGAAATAACGACTAACCATAAAGGAGATTCAGTCATGGCGTATAGAATAACTGCTGGGACAAGAGATAACACCCCAAAAACAGGTCCCATATAGGCTATAAACGCATTATCCTGCGCGCTTGTTGGCATTTTCTCCATACGTACTGCCGCTCCCACGAATGGGATAAACAATGTCGGTTTAACAGGTATACCTTTTATACGACACGCAATAAAATGACCAAATTCATGTACAAGTAATAAATAAATAACCGAAAAAGCAAAGTTCCATCCATATGCTAATCCATACGCTCCCAGAGAAATAAGAAGTGAGATAATAGTAGAGATTTTAGCGAACTTTAAAATAACTAGCAGCCATTTTAGTTTTGTAGCGGCTAGTAATGCCACACCCCCTATTGCTCCCCATATTCCTTTTTTCTTGTTTGAATCATCTTTTTTCACATTTCCACCTCTAAATAAATTAATGAATTACCATATATACGGAAAACTATGATAAAAAGTTTCATAATTCTCCAAATAAGTGAGATATGTTAAAGATTAGCATAAAGAATAAATAAATTGTTTAAATTTCTTTTTTTTATTTTTCTAATTAAAGAGGTTTGTAAAATAATTTGAACTGAGATAAAATAAGAACAAACGTTCGTAATATTAAGGAGGAGGTATTTTGAATCCTGAAGCTCTTAGAATGGCTTTAAATGGTGAATATAGGGACAGAGGTATGACAAAATGGAAGCCTTTTGCAAGTATTCCTGAACAACACATAGGTTTAAAAAAAGTTTTTAATCAATTAGATATGGTGGAAAAGCCGCTTATATCGTCTGAACAGGCAGAAAATATAAATCGCTTGTTAAATGAGGCTCTTCACTATGAAAAGTCGGTTTATATTACCTACTATACGCAGGGGAAGTGTGCTACAGAGCTAGTTCTTATTAAGCAGGTCGATACGATTCAAAACTTGTTATTTTTTGTTGAACAAAAGAGCAAACAAAAGAAGCACATTTCTCTTCTTAATTTAATTGATTTAAACTTTTAATGTTGCGTGTATTTTATTTCACCGCACTAACAGATAAGATTCCTTTATATGTTTTACCTAAAAAATAAAATTTGTATATAATAGGTAAAAAATATGAATAGAGGTAGCAAAATGAATTTAAAATCTGCACTAGAAGCTATGGAAAATGGACAAATTGTAATGAGTTGTAAACAAGAATTTTATCGACTGTCTAAAGAGGGAGAAATAGAAAGAGTAATTTATAACCTTGATGAAGGAAATCTCTTTGTATCACATTCTAATTGGTCGATAAATAATCAAGAGATTAACGGTGAATGGAAAGCTGTAAGTATTCCTTTTATTCGTTCTACAAAATTAGGAGTAATGTAAAAGCATAAAAAGTTCTCTTTATTAAAGAGAGCTTTTTCTTATACAAAATGTATTATTTAAACAAGTAAATAAAATAAAAAAGCCCCTAATAATAAGGAGCTTCCTTCTGTAATGTCGTTTCAATTAATAACTCACTTTTTCACTTACATCATCCTTAAACAGTAATTCTGTCACTTTAGATTTATATAATTCATTATCATTTAAGTCGTTAGTGGTTAGCATATAAAATTCTTCGTGTTTTTTATCTTCCCTACTCTTTGAATAACTAACAAAGTAATACTTATGATGCTTTGCAACACACTCATATACTTCTATACGAAAAGCTTTAACACTATCATACATACTCATTAAAATTTTAAGAGGTTCTCTCTTTTTGTTTACATAAGCAAAATCTTCCTCAATTACTTCCCAATTGCCTACTTTCTCTATTAGGGATGCATGTGTATCCTTAAAAGCTTTGTATCCAGGTAAAGGAGGCGTACTCATTGTAAACGTATAAAATTGTTTTTTGGGAGGATTTATTAAATGCGAAAATCTTTCCTCCTCTTTAAATAATTTTATAACTTCTTCAAACCCTTCATGTATCTTTTCCAAAGGCTTTGTTGTAATTACTTCTTTTTTCTTTTCATTGGTTTCTTTATTAATAGTTGTTACTGTGAAAAACTCCACATTCTTATAATCTTTATCAAACCGTACGCGAAATCCTCTTCCACCATATGCAATACAATATGAACCATTATATTCACCTGTTGGGTATAGTAAGATATAATAACGTTTGCTGCCTTCTGGTGCCTCTGAACGATAGTTTTCTGTTATAAGCGGATAGTTATTACATGTATCTAAGAACTCACTGACTGCTGGTAGAAATTTTTTAATTTGTTGTACGTGATTTTCAGTTAGAGACGCACAAATTACATTTAATCCATACACCTTATAATATTCCTTTAAAAATGTAAGAGCTTTATTGTCTAATTTTTTTACTTTGGTTAAATTACTAGAGTATTTTTCTAAAACGTCTAGACTAAATGTAAAATCCTTTCTTTTTTCACCCTTACCCAAGAACAGAACACTTTCCAAGTTATTTAAAGATGCTACTCCGTTCCAATAAGCCGCTAAAACACCAATTGTTTTTTGAAAGGTTTTTCTTACTTGTACAGTATAGCCTGCATCTTCTGATAAAGCTGTTATAGTCGTATTAATAGTTAAGCCGTTAAATATCCCACCGTTATCCGGTAAATACTGCGCTTTAAGAAGGTATTCTTCACATTGAACTAAAATACAACTTTCTTCTACCGTTACAATTACTTCTTTTTTGTATTCTTTTCCCTTTTGCTTAATTTCCTCAATATAAGATGCTACATCCAAAGTTTTTAAGTTCATTTTTTTGTTCTCCTTTTTTGGGAAAATTATAGCATGTATTATTGGTATGTTTTAAAAAAGAACATATTATAGGGATAATTCACCTTTTATCTCTCAATTTAAATAATTCAGCTATAATAGAAAAAATTATAAAGGAGAATGCCTATGATTAGAGAGAACACTAGTACAAGCAACATCCATATTTCTATTAAACAAACAAAGAGAAAATTGCGCAGCATACAAAGCTTCATTGTTTTTATGTTAGCTATTATAGCCGCTGTGCTTTTATTCTTTGTGTTAAAATTCAAGTATACTGATATATTTGATAGAATGATTGGATTTGGGGTAGTAACTATTTCTACATGCGTTTTAATTACTTTATTTTTTATCTACAAAGGATATAAAGCTGATAGTAAAGAATACCTTGGAAAATTAAAAAATCACAATTAAAAAAGAGGCAAAAAAGGAGAAGGTAAAATGATGTACTTAGAAAAACAAACGGTAATGAATAGTATTAGAGATTTAGCAAACGGCATTGAAAACATGTATCCCTTAGAATCTTCGGTTCAAGTTTACGTAGAAGAGTCTGAAGACCCTACTATTTGCTATTTAGGATATTCATTCGTGTGGCAAGGTAAACGAACGATTATTAAGATGAAGCATTTTGTTAATGAAGTTGGTGCTATTGCAGTAGATAGACATAATGGAACTCATATAATTGAAATTGAAGGCAATAAACAGGCTGGTTTTAAAACACTCGGTGACGTATTTAATGAACTTGGCATGTCTAAAAAATGAGTGTGATTAAATTAGTTAACAAAGAAGGGTTTATTCCTTGGTATGAACAATTGTCAAACGAGGAATCTAAACAAGCAATTTTACATGAACTTCAAGTAAATAAACATTTATCACTATCGAAAGCTACAGATATTTACGATGAGTGGAGCCAGGTTTCTGTTCTTGATTCTAAATGTAGAGTTAGAGATGGATACCATTCTTTTAGATACTATGTTGTGAATTAGGTGGTAAGAATTGAAAATAAAATTAGTTGGACTTTACAGATTTCTCTGTAGAGTCTTTTCTCATTACATGTTGGTCGCCGTGTTATAAATAAGTAATTTAAACATGACTTAAAAAAAGTCCCTAAAGGGACTTTACTATTGGAATGTCAATATTTTCTCATTACAAAGTATAATTTTTTACTTAGCTTTTCAGAATCAACCGAGTCTAAAACTACTAAGTATACTGTGTTACAGTCGTAAATTTCGCATGTCGCACGGGTGTTTTCTGAATAACGTGGATGCGATACACTTAAGTGCTTATACCTAAATGGAAAATGCATTTGCATATAATCGTTCATTTCCCATTCACTTGGATATTTACTTGTTTTGTCCTTTAATGCGTGGTTTGGAATGAAAGGAACTTGTGGAAAGCTAACACATAACTGGTATCTGCTTTCAACGGAACATAAATCTAACTTTCCAATTGCATTAGATTTTTCATAACCAATTGCACGATTACCTTTTTCATTTGTAATGACACGATAAATAGACACATTTTCTACTTTGCCGTAAATATTATCGTAAACTCTCTTTCCAATCTTTTTTAAATTGGATATGTAATTTAAATTCTCCTTTGCGTTATCAATTGCGTTTGAATTAACTGCGTTCATAATGCATAACTCCTTTATTAAAGATTCAGACTGCATTATAACGTCAATTTTTATAAATGGTAAAAAAAGTTAAAGTTTTTAACAAAAAAATAGGACAAACTCTATTTTACAAACAATAGCGGTTTATCCTATTTAAATTTATCTTCTACCTTTTACAATGGGAATGTACTCTTCTTCCTCATCACTCTCATATAAATCCCATTCTTTTAAGTATTCAATGAAATACAAATTAGCTTCTTTTTCCTCGTAAGGCTTACTAGATAAAACGTATCCTATTTTATTTTGGTCTTCAAGTTCAACCCCTGACATATATACTTTTATTCTATTTTGAGTAAACAGTTCTTTTACCGGAATTATCATTTGTTTAAATAAGTGTTTTAACATATGTATTTCTTCATCAAATGTGTATTTTTCAACGGATGCTAAATCAGCAAAAACAACTCCAAGGAATCCTGTATTAAAAATCTCTTCATATTCATCTTTTTTTCTTCCAACAAAGTGTTTGTGCTCTTTTAAATAGTTATTAAAGTATGCCTCTCCTTCATATTTATCAAAAGGCGTTTTAGAAAGCACTATACCTATTTTCTTTTGTTTTGGGAGGTATACACATGACATGTAAGCGGTCAGGTTATTTTTATGAAATACAGCACTAGCGGCTTGAAGTAAACCGTCTAACA
>Ga0268252_1001393_pt1 | contig 13728 bp, 20 predicted proteins | sample AgamicMgSfrz_FD_200244 | JGI IMG/M metagenome (GOLD analysis project Ga0268252, IMG submission 200244) | Agave microbial communities from Guanajuato, Mexico - Mg.Sf.rz (v2) (version 3) | ecosystem: Host-associated > Plants > Phyllosphere > Phylloplane/Leaf | place: Guanajuato, Mexico | collected... | reverse complement strand
AGGGGATACGCTATGGGCCATTTCTGGCAGGTTTTATGGCGACAGTACAAAATGGCGGCGTATTTGGAATGCCAATAAAGCAGCGATAATTAAACGTAGCAGACGCAATATTAAGCAGCCGGGGCATTGGATTTTCCCAGGACAAAGGTTAAAAATACCACAATAGGGGGGCTGGCATTGATCGAGCTTTTTGCCATCAGAAGCGGCACCATGTATGAGCTTGTCACAGAGAGTGTGACACTTCAGGGGCAAAGGTATCAAGCCCCTCGCTCAATTCAGGCAAATATTATCACAAAGCAAGGCAGTCAAACATATTACCGTGTCTCGGAAGGGGACACGGTTCTTTTTAAATGGAAAGGAAAAGAGCTGTTTAGAGGCATTGTTTTTTCGCGGACGCCGGTTGAAGGAAAGCTGACGTTTACTGCATACGATATGCTCCAATATTTGGTGAAGAACCAAGATGTCTATGTTTTTTCAAATCAAAGAGCAGATCAAATCTTAAGGCGGATTGGAGCTGACTTTCAAATTCCAATGACCTCCATCGCCAATACAGGACATGTCATAAAATCACTAGTGTTTAAAAGTGATACGAGCTTGTATGACATGATATTGAAAGCATTGAAAGAAACGAAGCGGCAAACGGGAAGAAACTATCAAATCTATTCTGCTAAAGGCAAGATGGGGCTGAGATCCTGGCCTGATCCAGAGGACGTATGGGTCATTGAATCAGGCGTCAATCTCATCAGCTATCAATACAGCACCTCGATTGAAGAGACAGCCACTCGCGTCAAAATGCGTACGTCTGCTGATGAACAGGGGAAGAATAAGAAAAAGGGCAGTAAATCCGAGATTGTGGTGATCGAACAGGATAAAGCCGGTCAGAATAAATACGGTATTTTACAGCATGTTGAGACAGTCACGGGGCAAATCAACCAGCCGCAGCTGCAAAAAAGAGCCAAAGTACGGCTGGCAGAGAAAAAAGGCGTCAAACAAGAAGTCAAAAGCATCCAAGCGCTAGGAATTCCAGAGCTGCAAAGCGGTCTCCCAATTTATTTGAAAATCCCTGAAATCAACGTAAAAAAAACTTACTGGATCGATCAAGACAAACATGAATTCAGTGGGGTGAAACACACCATGACCATTGATGTTGTTGAGAAAAATTCTATGCCAAAGGGTGATCAAGCGTGAGATTAAGTGAAGCGATTAAACGATTGGCAGTGAATGCAGTAGACGCAGCATCTCCAATTGATCTTGTCATTGGAGAAGTCACGGCGGTTTCCCCTCTGAGTATCCGATTAAAGGAAAATCATAAGCTGATCATTCCAGAAGAATTACTGATTTGGCCGAAGCGCTTAAATAAGGGTGAGGATGATGAGCTGAAAAGGGGAGACAGTATTATGGTGCTTGCAATGGCAGGAGGCCAGTCCTTTTACATCATCGACAAATTGTAAGGGAGGTGATGAACGTGGCACTTTCACCAGAGGAAGAAATTGAGGAAATAGAAGAAGATGAAGAGGTCGAAACCTCGACGACGTATCGAATAGATTTTGAAACTGGCAGACTGACAGGCGAAACCATTTCAGGTATTGAGGCAATCCGGCAATTTATTTATATGACACTTAGGACAGAGCGGTATGCACATCCTATCTACAGCCACGACATTGGCACTGAAATTCAGGAGCTGTTGACGGATACAGAAGCTACGGATGAATACAAAGAAATGGAGATTCCAAGGCTGCTAGAGGAAGCGCTGCTTGTTGACGAACGGATTGATCATATTGAAGAGTTAGAGGTCACAAAGCAAAATGACTCATTTCATGTCAAACTAGCGATTGTCACAGATGAGGGCACATTAGAAATAGAGGAGGTGATGGAGGGCGATGTTTGAGGAACAGACGTACGAAGCATTAATGGAAAGAATGACGGACAGACTGCCAGATGACATAGATAAAAGAGAAAACAGCGTGATTTGGAATGCCTTGGCACCTGCGGCAGCTGAACTGGCCCAGTCCTATATTTGGCTTGACCAAGTGTTTGAGCTGGTCTTTGCAGACACAGCACAAGGAGAGTTTCTAGATCGGCGGGCTGCTGAAGTAGGAATTGAAAGAAAACCAGCCACTAAAGCGGTTTGGTCAGCGGTCATTCAGCCAGATAATATCAACATTCCAACTGGCTCACGTTTTTTTATTGAAGACGTTTATTTCCAGTATTCGAAGGATGGTACGCTAGAATGCGAGACACCTGGTAAAGTCGGCAATGTTCAATTAACAGATCAGCCGCTGCTGTCACTTGATACAATTCCAGGACTTGAATCGATTAAGATGAAAGAACTGGTAATACCAGGTCAAGAGGAGGAAGATGACGCTTCTTTATATGATCGATATTTAATACGTGCGAGGCGGGAGGCTGTCAGTGCCAACAGGGCGCATTATAAAAAATGGGCTGAGGAAGTGCCCGGTGTTGGCAGAGCGAAAGTGTTCCCGCTTTGGAACGGAGAAGGGACAGTCAAAATTGTTATCACAGATGGCAATCTAGATGTTGCATCAGACCTTCTTGTCAAAAGGGTACAGGAATATATCGACCCAGTGCCAGGTGAAGGAGAAGGACAAGCGCCTATAGGCTCGAAAGCAACCGTTGAAAGTGCCAAATGGCTGGATATCGATATAGAAGTGGCTGTCGAACTTCAAATGGACTGGACCCTTGAAGGAGCTCAGAAAGAAATAGAAGAAAAGGTCAAGACGCTGTTGAAATCAATCGCATTCGAAAAGAGTACCATTCGAATGTCCGCCTTAAATGATATTCTGTACCATTCAGAAAGTGTGTCAGATTATGCAGATGTGTTATTGAATGGAGAGTCGAAAAACTTAGTATTACAGGACATTGAGATTCCGCGTCTTAGGCAGGTGAAGGTTATTGAGCAAACAGGATGAAATGAAAACCTACTTGCCGCCATATTTTACAGAGATTTATGAAGTTGAGCACCTGCTCAAGACAGAGGCACCGGAATTTGAGGGATTGGACGAATCCATTTTCGACTTAACGGATCAGTTCTTTCCTTTAACAGCGACATGGGGATTGAATAGATGGGAAAGAATGCTGAAGGTGCAGCGGGAATCAGATGATTCAATTGAACTGCGCAGGGCACGCTTACTCAATATGATGTCAAATATTCCCCCAATCACGTATCTTTCATTAGAGAAATCAGTCAATCGCTTTCTCAAGAATCCAAGTGCTGTCATCCGTCTCACAACCAATCGCTATCACTTCGCTTTACGTGTGAACCTAGATGATCTGCAAAATACGAGATATATTGTAGAAATACTTGAAACGTTAAAGCCCGCACACTTGGCTTATACGTTCACGGCTTTTCATCATACTGATGTACATGAAAAAAATGATCATCACGGGAGGCTCACACTGCGAGGCAGAGTGGGTTTTTTCGATCATATCCCAATTTTACTCAATGGTGAATTTGTCTTAAATGGTACGTTTTATCTCAGCGGAACGCGAGGTACAGCGGATGTGCCTGTTCGTTTTCGGCATTCATTAAACATGAGAATGCGGCATCAACATCAGTCAGACACAGCATATCGTATGAACTATGTCATGGCTGGAGCGGTACATGAAACGAAGCGAAAAGAGGCACTGACTTTACGCGCAAAAAATCTGCTCCAGCATCAAACAAAGAAGAAGATGACGTTCCGTCTGCCAGTACATGTCCAAACTGAGCAGGATGGAAGCTTACTGATCAAGGATCATTACTGGATTCTCGATGGATCTGTTCCGCTGGACGGATCAAAAATGCTAGCAGCAACTTCTAAAAAAATAGATCTATAAGGAGGATCACAATGGCTGATCAATTAACCGTAACAACACTGTATGCACGTCAACAAATGGCAAAGGCAAGAGCCGAAGGAACAAAACTCACAAAAGTCGTCAAAATGGCATTTGGAAATGGGGGAACGAAGGATGGAAAACCGATCTCACTAGACGGCACTGAGCAAAAACTCAAAAAAGAACTAGTTCAAAAAAATATTGATTCGTTTACCTTCATGGAACCAGCAAAAATCCGCTACACCTGCACGATCGCCGAAGGAGAACTGGCAGGAGAAGTGATCAACGAACTAGCACTTGTCGACGAAGACGGCAAATTCACCGCCATTCGCACCATGACAGACAAACAAAAAGACGGCGATATCGAATTTGTTTTTGAGATTGATGATATTTATTAATGGAGGGAAATGAAGTGGAGATAAAATCACCTTTACCGTTTGAAACCACTGACAAAGCCCATGCCAACTTGTTTAATCGGATGGTCGACACACTTGTAGATAATGATAATGCGCTGAGCAAACAAATTGCAGGGATAACAAATGAAAGCTTCTTCAAACTAACAGGGGATCAAGCCATTCAAGATGCAACAGTCAGCGGCGAGGAATATCCAATAGGTATTACATTCATGGATATTGGTCAAGGCAATGATACGGGATACCCTACAAGATTCGGCTTTGTGAAAAATGAAAAATATAGTAACTTTCGATTTGTACAATATTACTATGGGACTGGAAACGAAGCAGGCAGCTATTTTGATAGCACAGGTACGTGGTGCCGTCATTGGTGGACGGGGTCTGGCTGGACCGAATGGCACAAAATATCTGGATTCCTTCATACCAATATTGGTACAACTGGGAAGCAGCTATTAACTAAGGGAGAGTACCAAAAAGTCCTTTTTAATCGAAAGATAAAAGACAGTCATAACAATTTTGATATTAAAAATAATCGCTTCATCTGTCCCGAAAATGGGATGTATTTAGTAAATGCAGGTGTGTATATTGATAGTTTTCAACGATATGCAAACTTTGAATTATCGATCTATTTGAATGGAAAAAGATATAAAAACATTGCACATCATAGACAAAGTCCAGGAAGCCCCTCTGATACATTGAGCTTAAGTATGGGGCTTTATGGTGCTGCCAATGTTCCGGCTAATAAAGGGGATTATTTAGAAATTTATATGTATGCAGGATATGAAGGAGACGTTAGTCGTTATATATCAGATAACTCAGGCTGGTACAACTATTTTGACATTACAGAAGTAGGCGGCCGAAATTTCCCGCGAGTATAGGAGGGTTTTAATGATTTTATATGAAGCCATTAAATATAAATATCCCGATGCGGATCCGCAAAAGGATTTTGAACTAAGAAATGACGGTGCTGGTTCGTATATAGATGAATGGTATCTTGATGTGCCCAAACCAACAGAGAAAGAGTTGAAAAAATGGTGGGAGGAATCACAAGCCAATCCAAGGTATCAACCACCGCTCCCACTAGATTATCTAGCGCAAGAAGTAGCAAAAGAAAAGCTGTTGAGAAAACAGCTTGAACATCAATGTGATCTTCTATCAAACGAACTAAAGACGCTAAAAAATGAGATCCTTTTCATTAAAGGAGAGAGTGCAACATGAATTATTGGGTAATGGCATTATATTTCCAATGGGTAACACCTGAATTGGTCAAACAAGCAGTTGAACTAGGTGATTGTTCGATGGAAGATCTAAAGACAGGATACGAGCAAAGGATGCTCACTTTAGAGCAGCTGCAAGATTTTGAACCAAATTTCAAGGCAAGGGAGTGAAAACCGAATGGAAATAAAAGAACCAAAACCATTTAATGAGAATGATAAAGCGCATGCAGATCTGTTTAATGACATGGTCAGAGTATTACTTGAAAATGATACTGGATTATTAGAGCATCTCTTAAAACATACAAATGATGGCGGAGTACACGCATCTGAAACAGAAAAGAAAAAATGGAATGAATCCCAGAGTTATAAGATCACGGCTGATAGTGGAAAACAGCTTATCAATGTGTCAGCCGGGGAAAGCATATTTGATGCGATAAAAGACAAAGGAACATGTACATTTTATGCAGCTGCTGGTGTGGAGGATTCACCTGCCTTACCGAATGTATCAATAAGAGGGCTGCAGACAGTAGGGCAAGCAAATATTGGATCTGGCTTTGCGATTGATATGTCAGGTAATGCTTATTTTTTCTATTATGATGCGGGACATACATCGATTTCATGGACAAAGCTGCCTACAGAAAGCGATATGAATAGATGGGATAACGGTCAATTAGTAAAAATCACACAAGATAATGGAAAGCCCATTTATCATGGATTTGCTAGCGAAACAGACTATAACACCCTCACTCAGACAGGAATGTACCTCATTTATAACCAAGGTATAAACGGTCCATCATCCTTTAATCGAGTGTTTTTATTGGTCATGAGTTATGGCAGTACATTAGTGCAAATAGCATACGAATCTGTTTATGGGAAGAACACATACTTTAGAGTTCTTAAACACAATGCAGAATCATGGACACCATGGGAGAAGCAAATCACGCTATCAGATTTATTAGAAGGATCTTGGGAAACACCTAAAGAGATTAAAAGCAATTGGAAGGAATATGACCCTATTAATTTGCCAGTAAAATATCGCAAGAATCTCCTAGGTGAAGTTGAGATAGTAGGAGCTGTAAAAGGTGGGACATTAGGAAATAATGCAGTGTTTAATTTGCCTGAAGAATATCGGCCAAAACAGGCAATGCATTTTGTAGGAGTCGCTTCAAGTATAGGGACTCCAGGAGTACCACAATTCCATCGAACCTTAATAGATAAAGAGGGGAATGTATGTGTACAATCATCTTCAAATAACGCCAATCCCACTGAGTTTATTACATTTGGTTTTAAGTTCAGCACAAGGTGAAACTAATAAAACCAATATTTAGAGCTGAAATATAAAAGGAGAATGTTCATGGAGATAAAGACACCTCGTTCTTTTAAAGTCAGTGACAAAGCCCATGCAGATCTGTTTAATGACATGATCAAGGTTATTCTTGAAAATGATGTTGGACTATTGGATCAAATCAATCAACACAAAAATGATGCAACATCTCATGCATCTGTAACAGAAAAGCAGAAATGGAATCAATCTCAGTTATATAAAATGACAAATGATAACGGGTCCCAGTTGGTGAATATCCCTGCTGGCGGCAGCATTTATAACGGGATTAAATCGTTAGGTGCCTGCTCGTTCTATGCCCCGGGAGGTTCTGGAGTAGTCGATTCTCCTGCTATAGGTAATGCTGCATTAAGAGGCTTTCAGCTTGTAGGTCAAAATAATATTGGCGTAGGAATCGCGATTGACACATCAGGCAGTGCATTTTGTTTTTCCTATCATGTGAATGACGTCGGAATTAACTGGCTCCAATTGCCGACACAAAATGAAAAAAAACAAATGGGACGCAGGACAACTATCTAAAATCACTGCTGACGATGGAAAGGCTTATGAAAGAATTAATGCAAACGATCCTAGTATTTTAGATAAACTCATCAAATTACCAGGCGTGCATTCTTGGTATATCCATGAAGCACACCCCGATCTGCCAACAAAAAGTTCTATGAGGACCTTATCAGTCTTTAGTGAAAATACTTATGGTTGGATCATTGGGGCGAATAATACAGGCGATGTATACATCAATCGATCGACGACAGATGTTACCGGTACTCAGCAAGAATGGAGCGGCTGGAAACAGCTAGTGACAAATGCTGAGTTTGAACATGTCACGTGGCTTAGTGTTACCTTAGACAAAAGTTCATCTATAGGGGATAGACCAGTTGAATATGTGAAATGGGGAAATTTGTTGTTGCTGAGAGGTCATCTAAAAGCAAATAGAGAAATCATCTGTGGACGAATTCCAGCCGAAGGTTTACCAGAGAAAGGTCTTGTGGTGTCAGTTCCCGTATCAGGCACAACGGGTCATAGTAAATTATATATATATCAGACAGGAGAGCTAAAACTAACTGGTTTACATGCAGTGAATAACAGTGGGGTAACTGGCTACTATTTAGACACCGTCGACTCATTAAATTAAGGAAGTGATAGTATGATACAAGTCTATGAATACAACCATCAAAATGAATTGGTCAGACAGACCTATCGAAGTGTTTGAGAGGGATGATGAAGGAAATTATATCATTCCAGATCAATGCACAACAATTGCTCCACCCAATAATCCTTCTTTTTATAAAGCAGCTTTTGATGTGGAAAAACAACAATGGTATGAATCAGCGACACAGGAGTATATAGATAGCTTAAAACCAGCCCCTCGCCCGCCAAATGATATAGAACTTTTAAAGAAACAAAATGCTTTATTATCAAAACAATTAACGCAGCTATTTGCTATCTTTAAAGGAGCTGAATCAGAATGATATTTCCAACTATAGCAGATATCAAACAATTTTGGGACTGGCAATGTTACGGCCCAGAGGACATTGCATTTTATGTAAGCATCGGCTGGATATCGACAGATGACTATCAAGACATAACAGGAGACATATACGAAGCCTAATGGCTTTATTTTTTTGCCGGAAAGAAGGTGATTCCAATGGAAGTAGATGTCGTTCAAAACTTAATGACACAAGGCCCATTTGCTGTTCTCTTTTGCTGGATTCTGTTTTATGTTCTCAACACAACAAAAGAACGAGAAAACAAACTCAATGCACAAATCGAGGCGCAAAATGATGTGTTAGCAAAGTTTAGTGAGAAGTATGATGTCGTGATCGACAAACTCGACAAAATTGAACGGAATTTAAAATAGGAGGTAAATATCATGAAAACATTCGACAAAGGCACTGTGATTCGCACAGTGCTTCTTTTTATTGCTCTGATCAATCAAACGCTTGTCATGTTTGGAAAGACGGTGCTGCCGATTAGTGAGGAGCAAGTACAAACCGCAGGTGAGGCACTATATGTGGCAGGTTCTACAATTTTCACTATGGTCACAGCGGTAATAGCTTGGTTTAAAAACAATTATGTGACCTACAAAGGCAAATTACAAAAAGATGCTCTGAAACAAAGAGGGCTAACAAAATAATACTTGAAGGAGAAACGACATGGTAAAAATCATTCAAGCATTGATTCCAAAACAACATCGCAACAGACCAGGAAACACGATGAAGCCGCTCTATATTACAGTGCATAATACGTCTAACAGTGCAAAAGGTGCTAATGCGGCCAGTCATGCAGCATTTGTTGCACGTTCAAGTACCGGGGTGAGCTGGCATTACACCGTTGATGATCAGGTGATTTATCAGCATTTACCGTTAAACGAAAACGGCTGGCACGCAGGGGATGGCAGAGGCACCGGCAATATGAAATCAATTGGTATTGAAATTTGTGAAAATGCAGACGGCAGCTTTGAACAAGCAGTCGAAAATGCTCAATGGCTCATTCGAAAGCTGATGGGAGATTTCGGAATTCGTTTATCAAATGTAGTGCCTCATAAACATTGGAGCGGGAAAGAGTGTCCAAGGAAACTTCTCGGACGATGGGATCAGTTTAAAGCTGGAATAGCCACAGCGCATACCGGCAGCAAAAGCACAAGAAAACCTGTTCAGGCAGAAAGCTTGAGCCACAAAGCACCCGTTTCCAAAAAGAAATCGTCAAATCTGCCATCTGGCATTTTAAAAGTCACCAAGCCCTTAACAAAAGGCCCTCAAGTCACAGCTGTGCAAAAAGCCTTATCTTCTCTCTATTTTTACCCATACAAAGGGGCAAAAAACAACGGGATTGACGGCTATTATGGACCGAAAACGGCGAATGCGGTCAAGCGGTTCCAGCTCATGAACGGCTTAGCTGCAGACGGAATTTACGGACCGAAGACGAAGAACAAAATCGAACAACTGCTGAAGAAGTAATGATTTGATAAAAAGAGCTATCAGCAAGTGAGGAAATGCTTCCTTGCTGATAGCTAACAAAAAATGAAAAAAACTGTTCCAGATCATTATGCTGTCAGTGCTGCACATACCGCACCTTAAAGTTATTAAGATTAAGAAAAAACAAAGCACAAACAGAACTGTAGAAGATATGTACATAAAAAAACCATCCTTGATTTCTCAAGAATGGTTTTTCATATGGAGCATAGCGGGATCGAACCGCTGACCTCTACGCTGCCAGCGTAGCGCTCTCCCAGCTGAGCTAATGCCCCAAGGTATGACGACATAATTTATTATAATCAATCCTCCTCTGAAATTCAAGCTTTAAAACGTAAACATATCGTCTATTTTTCTTTCTGTTCAATCGGAATATAGTCAAAAATTTCGCCAGAATGAACAGAATGGGCTAATCGTCTCAGCCAGTCATAATAGGCTTTTGAGCTTTCAAGCTGCTCAATGAGCTGCTGCGCTTCTTCTCTTACATGTTCCTCCAGCTGATCATCATGCGCCACCTCTTGGAGCCGCTCTTGCGCTTCTTCAATTGCCGCTAAATTGACCTCGACCTCACGTTCCCATTTTTGCGGAAAGAAGTTCGTGAAAAACTTAAAAAAGTCTTTTTCCGCAACAAAACTGTGTTTTCTTCGGCCACGATGAAACGTCTTTTTGACAATATTCATGTCTTGCAGCTTTTTCACACCCGTGCTCATACTCGGCTTACTCATTTGCAGCTCTTCACGCATTTCATCCAGTGTCATTTCCTCATTTAAATACATCGTTCCATATAGAATACCTGCACTTCTTGTAATGCCATAGAGATCCATCGTTTCAGCTATGGAATCAATGACTAGATCTTTAGCAGCTAAAATACGATCTTCTGCTTGCGGTTTTTCCTGCTTTTTCATTTTGTCCCTGCTTTCTATTAAGAAAATTCAATCCGTTCAAAAAAATCTTTATGGACTATATGTTAACGAAAGAAGACAAAATGTCAAAATAAATGAAGCATATCTCCCTTTGACAGAAAAATTTGAACATGATAAGTTAATTATGTTCAAAACGTTAAATTTTTATTTAACAAACTTATCAAAAAGAATCAGAGGAGGTTCCTTCTATGAGTCAAACACTATTTATAGACGGACAATGGGTTGGCGCTAAAAGTACCGACACACGGGATATCATCAATCCGTTCAATCAAGAAGTGATCGCGACAGTCAGCGAAGGATCTAGAAATGACGCGCAGCTAGCCATTAAAGCAGCGAGAAAAGCCTTCGATCAAGGGGACTGGGCAAACCTGCCTGGACTTGAAAGAGGAAATATTGTGTTTAAGATAGCTGAATTGATTAGACGTGATCTTGATGAACTAGCCAAATTGGAATCGCTTGATACAGGCAAAACATTAGAGGAAAGCAAAGCAGATATGGACGATATTGCGAACGTGTTCCAATATTACGCAGGTCTGGCTGATAAAGATGGCGGGGAAATCATTGCATCACCAATTCCAAACTCGAAAAGTGAATTAGTCAGAGAGCCTGTCGGTGTATGCGGACAAATCACTCCTTGGAACTATCCATTGCTTCAAGCAAGCTGGAAAATTGCTCCTGCTCTTGCGGCGGGAAATACAATCGTTCTAAAGCCAAGTGAAATCACACCACTCACCACAATCAAAGTATTTAAACTCATGGAAGAAGCGGACGTTCCAGCAGGCGTTGCAAACCTAGTGCTTGGACCTGGGGCAACGGTTGGAGATGAGCTTGCTGTGAATGATCAAGTAGATCTGATTTCATTTACAGGCGGTATTGAAACAGGTAAGAAAATTATGCAGGGAGCCAGCGGAAATGTGAAAAAAATAGCACTTGAGCTCGGCGGAAAGAATCCGAATATTGTGTTTCAAGATGCTGATTTAGACGTAGCGGTTGACCAGGCGATGAATGCTGTGTTTTTCCATGCAGGGCAAGTATGTTCAGCAGGTTCACGTTTGCTGGTGGAAGAATCCATTCATGATGAATTTTTAGAAGAACTGGTGAAGCGTACGAAAAAAATCAAGCTAGGCAACGGCTTTGATGAACACACCCAGAGCGGGCCGCTCATCTCAGCTGAGCATCGAGAAAAAGTAGAAAAATACGTCAGCATTGGTTTAGAAGAAGGCGCTAAGTTAGAGACAGGCGGAAAAAGACCTGACGCAGAGGAGCTGCAAAAGGGGTTCTTCTACATGCCGACCATTTTCTCAGGCTGCACGTCAGATATGCGGATTGTGCAGGAAGAAGTCTTTGGACCTGTCCTGACAGTCGAATCCTTCCGTACAGAGGAAGAAGTCATCAAGCTGGCAAATGATACGATTTATGGATTAGCAGGAGCTGTGTGGTCTTCTGATATCAGCAAAGCCGAAAGAGTGGCTCGACAATTAAGATTGGGCACGGTTTGGATCAATGACTTCCACCCTTATTTCGCTCAAGCACCATGGGGTGGCTACAAGCAATCAGGCATTGGGCGCGAATTAGGACGCACGGGACTTGAAGAATATACCGAACTGAAGCATTTATATCGAAATACAAAACCTGAAGCGATTCATTGGTTTAAATAAAAATTAAGCATTTGGAGGAGATTCTTTATGACACTAAATATGAAAATTGAAAGCATGCAGAAATTCCACACATTTGAAATTCCGACTGTTATCAAACACGGCATTGGTGCTGTGAAACATGTTGGGGAAGAAGTGAAAGCATACGGCGTTTCAAAGGTATTGCTTGTAACAGACCCTGGTATTTATCAAGCCGGCGTGGTGAACCCAGTACTTGCTTCATTAAAAGAAGCACAAATCGATGTCGTTCTATTTGATAAAGTAGAACCAAATCCGCCAGTCCGTCTAGTGAACGAAGGGTCTGCTTTATATGAAAAAGAAGGCTGTAATGGATTAGTCGCAGTAGGCGGCGGAAGCTCAATGGATACAGCGAAGGCTATCGGTGTAGAAGTGACTCATGAAGGATCAGTTCTTGATTACGAAGCGGCAGAGGGGAAAAAACCGCTTGAAAACAGAATCCCGCCTTTAACCACTATTCCGACAACAGCTGGTACAGGTTCAGAGGTAACGCAGTGGGCGGTTATTACTGATGAAGAAAGAGAATTCAAATTCAATACTGGTGGACCTCTCATTGCAGCTCATCTAACAGTCATTGACCCAGAGCTTCATGTATCCATGCCGCCTCATGTGACAGCTATGACTGGAATTGACGCGCTGGCTCACGCGATTGAATGCTATACGATGAAATTTGCTCAGCCCATTACAGATGCGGTAGCGCTCATGGCAATTGAATATGCAGCTCATTATATTCGCCGGGCCTTTGCTGATGGTGAGGACTTAGAAGCCAGATATGGAATGGCACAAGCTGCGATGCTTGCCGGGCTTTCTTATGGAAGTGAATCAGCTGGAGCTGCACATGCAATGAGTCAAACACTCGGGGGTATTATTCCTGTCGCTCACGGTCAGTGTGTTGCAGCGATGATGGGACCAGTGATGGAATATAACTGGAAAGGATATCCAGAAAAATTCGCTCGAATTGCGCAAGCGTTTGGGATTGATACAAGCAGAATGACAACAGAGGAAGCAGCCAAAGCAGCTGTGAACTGGATGTATGATTTAGTAGAGGATTTAGAAGTTCCTTCATTAGAAGAACAAGGTGTATCAAAAGATATGATTGATCGTTTATCTAAAGAAGCGATGAAAGATCCGCAAACAGTTGGAAACCCAAGAGATTTAAACGAAAAAGCGTACAAATGGATTTATGCTCGCTGCTTTGAGTTAACACCTAAAACGGTGTAACAATGAAAAAAGGCTCCCAAAAGGGAGTCTTTTCAGACCGTAGACAAACCCCACCTTTACTTCAAGTAAAAGTGGGGTTTTCACATTTTTTTGATAAAAACATCATGTGTTTTACGCTGGACATGGTCCTTTC
>Ga0268252_1001383_pt1 | contig 13828 bp, 15 predicted proteins | sample AgamicMgSfrz_FD_200244 | JGI IMG/M metagenome (GOLD analysis project Ga0268252, IMG submission 200244) | Agave microbial communities from Guanajuato, Mexico - Mg.Sf.rz (v2) (version 3) | ecosystem: Host-associated > Plants > Phyllosphere > Phylloplane/Leaf | place: Guanajuato, Mexico | collected... | reverse complement strand
CGTCGCAAGTAACGAAGCTCAGACGACTTACTTCGTATTAGACAAGGCGGTGAGATATTAATGCCACTCGTACCGGATTTTAGCGAAGAAGAATTGGCGGAACTACTCGCCGAAACCGCAGAAGACGTCATTCAACCATCGAAGACGTATAAGCTCGACTTTGAAAACGGGCGACTAGGCGGATTCATTGACGAAAAAGAAGCGTTACAGCAAGCCGTTCACAAGGCGTTAGTTACAGCCCGTGAGCGGTTTTTAATTTATACGGACGAATACGGATGTGAAATCGAAGACCTCATTGGAGCCAGCGTAACGAGATCGTTTGTTGAAACGGAAATCCCGCGCGTTATCGAGGAAGCGTTAATCTACGACGATCGTATCGAAAGCGTGAACGATTTAACGGTTACGGCTGCAGGCGACACGGTAATCATTTCGTTTTCTATCACGGATAGCAACGGCGAAGAAATCACATTCGACGAATTGGAGGTGACGTAATGACTATATTTGACGGCGAAACGTACGAGGCGATTCTTGAACGAATGCTAGCGCGTATCCCTTCCGACTTTGACAAACGAGAAGGTTCCGTTATCTACGATATGATAGCGCCTGCCGCGCTTGAGCTGGCGCAAACATATGCGGAAATGGATAACGTTCTCGACCTAGGATTTGCCGATAGTGCTTACGGTGAGTATTTAGATCGCAAAGTAGCCGAGCAAGGAATGACTCGTAAAGAAGCGGTTAAGTCAACCGGCATACTGACGTTTTATGGACTTGAAGGAACGGACATTCCGGCAGACACTCGCGTTAGTACAGTCGACGGTATTTATTTCGTAACTACTGAAACCGTAACGATTACAAACGGCGTAGCAAAGGCGGAGGCTGAAGCGGAAGTCGGAGGTGCTGACGGAAACGTTGGCGTAGGTGAAATCACGGACCTCGACGACAGCGATATCGACGGCCTTACTAGCGTAAATAACGACGTAGAGTTTACGGGCGGTTTTGACGAAGAATCAGACGAACTACTTTATACACGATATCAAGAACATGTAAGTCGTCCGATTACTAGCGGAAACAAGTATCAATACGAATCCTGGGCGAAGGAAGTTAACGGTATCTATGACGCCAAGTGTTATCCGTTATGGAATGGTCCCGGTACCGTTAAAGTCGTTCTTGTTAACGAAGATAAGCGGAGCCCTTCACAGTCCGTTATCACAGCAGCGGAAACGTATATCGAAAGTGTACGGCCGATTGGCGCAGACGTTACGGTACTCGGCGTTTCTGAGATTCCGATTGATGTAACCGCAAAACTAACGTTAGTTGACGGCGCTTCTATCGACGACGTGACCGGCTTAATTATTTCGAACATTGACACGTATTTAAAAACCGTAGCGTTCGAGCAGACGACCGTACGTTACTCGCAAATCGGAAACGCAATCCTTGACGCTGAAGGCGTTGTCGATTACGCAGATTTAAAAGTTAACGGATCAGTCGGAAATATTATCACAGCTAGCGACGAAGTGCCCTTTGTAGGCGCAGTTGTCGTAACGCAAAACTAAGGAGGAATTTCGATGACAGCAATGAGCGATTATTTAGAAAACGCGTTGATTAACGCAACCTTACGCGGGCAAGCATATACAGCACCAACAACGGTATACATGGCGCTATTTACTAGTGACCCTACAGACGCAGGAACAGGAACGGAAGTATCCGGCGGAGCATACGCACGTCAAGCAATCGCATTTTCAGCACCAACAAACGGCAGTACTACAAACTCAGCCGACGTACTATTTCCGGTCGCAACTGCCGGATGGGGAACGGTAAGTTACTTCGCTATCTATGACGCAGCAACTTCGGGCAACATGCTCTATCAAGGCGTACTAACCACAGCGAAAGCTATTTCGTCTACGGACCAATTAAAAGTAGCAGCCGGCGATATTACAATTACGTTAGCGTAAGGCGGTGTATTAAATGGCGATTATAACGCTTGGCACAAATACGCTACAAGCGAGAGCAACCGTACAAGGAAAAGTACGGTCTATTTATCGTTCCACAAGTAGTATATCCGGAAAAGCAACGGTCCAGGCGAAAGTAATCCGGCGACTTAAAACAGGCGCTACTCCTTCAGGGGCAGCGTCTACAGTCGCTAAAGCTAGCGCTGTTAGATACGTAAAGGCTAGCGTATTAGCTAACGCTACGATTTCAACGAAGCAGTTCACGCTACGTAAATACGTTAAGGCTAACATCAAGGCTACAGCGCAGGCGACCGGTAAGTTTACCGTATTTAAAACAGTCAGCGCCAACATTAACGCAAGCGCAACCGTAACAGCTTACCGTACGGACCGCGACAACCTCTACGCGATGAAAGATTACTTGCCGAAGTATTACAACGACATTCAAGAGGCTATGCGGATTATACAGACGGAAGCGAACGAAGTAACGAAAATACGTGCTGAACTATCGAGAGTATACGATCAATTCTTCGTTAACAGCAGCGACGTTACGCTCGACCGTTGGGAGAAAATCCTCGATATCGAATATACGCCGAACCGTAGTTATGGGTCGAGACGACACTACATTAACGCAAAGCTTAGGGGCGCAGGAACAACAACGAAAGAAATGTTATCCTCCGTCGTTAACTCGTTCTATGGTTCGGCAGTAACCGAAAGAAATGCTGACAACGAAATCCACATCAAGATTACGGGCAAGCGAGGCGTACCGAAAAACATACCGGACATCCAAGACGCAGTAAACGATATTGTTCCGGCGCACATCTTACCGACTTACGGCTTCTCCTTCGTACCATGGACAGAGGTCGAAGCGTCAGACATGCGATTCGAAGATGCGAATGCTTATACGTGGGAAACGTTGCAGAAGTCTTATCCGCAGGCTCCGATTACTTGGTCGGCAATAGAAGATACGACACAGGCGGACACGGACGTTATGCAATTTAGCGAAGTAGATACGAGATTAGAATTTGATTAAGGAGGCGGTGATATGGCGACATACAAAACACCGTATTTAGACTTGAATACATGGGCGCCAACTGACAACGTTGACCGCGAAGAGTTTAACGCCAACTTCAACTTAATAGACGGCAGTTTGCTCGATACTATTACGAAGCTCGGCTCGGTGATGCGTCGCGTAGTTAATACGGTCGCTGAATTAAAAGCGACAAACTTTAAAGCGGGCGACTATGCTAAAACGCTAGGATTTTACGCAGCGGGTGGCGGTGGGGAAGCCGAATACATCATCAAAAGCGATACACAAACAGCAGCGAACGGAATGTCGGTTATTCAATTAGATAACGGACTCAAAGCGTTCTTACAATACAATCGACGAATCGACGTCTTACAATTAGGCGCAAAGTCAGACCGGGGCGCAGACGCAAGCCCGGCGATTCAACATGCGCTAGATTTGCTCGCAAACAAAGGCGGACGCGTTATCGTGCCAGACGGCGATTATAACCTAAACACGGCGCTTGTCATCGGATCGTATACGTACTTACTAATGGGGAAAAACGCTCGCATTTATCGTACTGGCGCAACCGAGTCGTTTATTAACAACGGTAAGACAGGCGACAACTATGCAAGCTACGGCGGTCCTCATCACATCGTTATTAAAGGCGGAATCTTGGACGGAAATGTTCTTAGTCAGTCGGTTGGGCTTTATGGCTTCGGCGGTATTAACATTGCGCATAGTCACGACGTTATTATCGACGGTGTTGTTATTAAAGATATCGCCTACTCGCATCCAATCGAAGTTAACTCGACTAAAGGCGTACTTATTGAAAACTGCGAATTCCTCGGCTATCTCGACCCTACTGGCGGAAGCAGAAACTTCGCGGAAGCTATTCAGTTAGACTCCGCAACTCAGGCGGGCTTCCCTGGATGGGGCGCATGGGACGGAACAACAACGAAAGACGTAACGATTCGCGGCTGTAAATTCGGTGCAAGCGGTACAGCAGGAACGAGCCCTATTTTCGTAGGTATTGGCGGCCACTCCGCAGTTCACGATATTTATATCCAAGACGTTCTAATCGAGGACTGCTATTTCGAAGGTCAAACGTATGCAGGCATTCGCTCTTTCAAATGGAAAAACGTAACGGTCCGCAATAACCGATTCGTAAGCTGCGCTTCGCCTATTTTATTCGAAATCCCTACGCCAAACTCTTCGAATACGAAAGATTTAGCCGGCGTACAGAAAACGTCAACACAGCCGTCGTCAGGTATTAAGATTCTCGATAACGTGATTACGCAAGTAACAAGCGGAGACGGAATCCGAATCGCCGGTCAAGGGACGGACGTTCTTTATCCTACGACGTATATTTCCGACGTTGTTATTCGCGGCAATACTGTCGTAGAAGCTCCGACTACTAGTAACGCTATTTCGATTAGTTACTGTAAAAGCGCTCGCGTCTACGATAACTATGGCGAAAATGCACGACGTACAGTTTATGCGTTTGGATGCGCAGAACTTAGCGTTTGCGACAATTCTGGCACGGATCTTAAAACAAACGTCGTTTACGTGGCGAGCTCCAAAGGCGCTAAAATCTACGACAACATGACCGACTACTGCGGCGAACACGGAATCTTAATCGATAACTGTTCGAACTTCAAAGCGAATAACAACTACGTAGAAGGCGCCAGTAAATCCGCGTCACTTCAATTTAACGGAATCCACGTCACAAACGGAAGTACAAACGGACGTGTTTACGAAAACACTACGCGGAACGACATGATGGAAACCGGAATGAACTACGGACTTCGTATCGTAGCAGGCTGTTCGAATGTGAAGACGTTGGATAACGACCTCGAAGGGATTACGGGATCATTCCGTAATGATATGGCGACTGTGGGCGATTCGTTTTATATGTACTCAACCGGTACGAATATTCGCTTCAAAATCACCGTTGCAGACAACGGAACAATTAGCGCAGTACAGGCGTAACAGGCTCGCATTTAATTGCGGGCTTATTTGCGTTTTAACAACGAAGGGAGTCGATTAAATGGCATCGAATAAAACGCCGAATTACAATTTAGATATATGGGCTGAGACAGACTATTTTAAGCGAACAGAACTGAACGGAAACTTTACGAAACTAGATACAACAATTAAAGACAATAAAAGTAAAATTGATGATTTGTCAGCAAATGTTAGTGCTCAAAATGCAGATAGAGCAGCAAAAAACATTACAGATGATTACATTAACGTACTAAAACCGCCAGCTCCATTTTCACCGTTACAGATTGGGATTAATTCTTCATATAAAGACTCTAACTCAACAAGATTACAAGCTCTATTAGATAACTTAGATGTGTTAAAAATACGTAAATTATTCTTTCCGTTTGGTGTTTACTATTTCGGAACTGGATTGATTGTTAAACACACTAAAGTTCAATTCATAGGTGTATATAATGATATTGATGTTAGACACGGTACGCAACTTGTTTACTTTGGTAGTGGAGCATTCTTTACTTTCGGTACCGAAATCCCTCAATCACAGTATGGAGATAATTTATATTCAGGTTTAGAAGATATAGCATTCAAAAATCTAATGTTAGAGGGCGGTTCAGCGGATACCAATTTAAATAACTCTAGTTTAAATAAGTACAAAGCAGGAAGTCGAGGTATACAAGACAATGGAGGAGGGTCTCTGACATTAGAGAACACTACTATACAACGTTTTGAATACGGAGCATATCTTGTTCAATCAGATTTTAACAAGTGGAGCAACTCTAAGTTCCTCTACAATAAGACAGGGGTATATATTAGTTCACGTTCAGACCAAAACATTTGGACTAGAGCTGATTTCACCATGAACGAATTAGCAATTTGGGTAGACGGACCTATGAACCTTACTTTATACAGCCCGAACTTTGTTAAAAATGGAGCCGGTGGCAGTTATGGTGATATCGAGTCCGTCAAAGTTACTAACGGTAGTATCACTATATACTCGCCCTGGATTGAAAGTTACAATTTAAGAGTTAATGAAACCCTGCCATGCTTTATTCGTGCGGGAGTTGCTGTTGGGTGGAATAACACTTTAACGAGCTGTAACGTAAAAGTTTACAATCCTCTTGTTACAGCGGGGTTAAATAACTTAATTGAATTTAATAAAGCTGTTGTTGCAGTCGAAGGGATTCAAGAAGTTTCAAAAGACATAAACGCATTGGCATATAAAAAAGGTTCAGAAGTTGGTTCTTTCTTTTATTATCTAGGGAGTACGCTTTTCGACCAAACGAAGATACTAAAGCAAGATGCCGATGCGACTAACGGGTCTAAAAATGGAATCATGGCCGCCTACAACCAAATGCGGTTCAGTGGTCAACGTTTTTATTTTGAGCATCCAACTAACTCATTACAAACTATTTACTTCGAGGGATCAAACGATAACCAATTTTCCCTGAGAACAGGCACAAAAGATATATTCTATAACGTAAAAAAAACCACACTCGAAAGATCTTTGTATCCTACAAGCGGAACATACGAACAAGGAGACTACTGTAAAAATAATGCACCTCAAGAGTTAGGTACTACAGGGAGTAAGTATTTGATTTTAGGGTGGATGTGTACACAGTCAGGTTCACCTGGCGTTTGGAAAGAATGTAGAGTTCTGACTGGTGGATAACAATAAGCAAGGAGAGTGATCTCCTTGCTTATTTATGCAGAAATCTTCTCTAAGTCTTTTACTTTAGGCATATTCCCTAAAAAAAGAAAATCTGCAAATTTCAAATTATTTACTATCAATAAATAGAACAATACCGAAAACGCAAAACCATTCACTGAGAATACGATCCAGTTATATTCACCAAAAACGCTCTTCAAAATAACGTTTATCGGAAAATGCAAGTACATGATAGGTAAGGAGATTAAACCCAGCCAGTTTAAAGCGTTAGAGAATCGCAACCTCACTAAATGGTAGCTAATAAAACAAATAAAAGCAGATATGATTAAAGGTATTATCGCGTCAAAAAATAAATTATGGTAAAAATGTTTTTTCATATCAAGTGAGTAGGAAAACACATTAAGAATATCGCCTATCACTAATAAAAATAATAGCAATACACTTATTAATCCGTACTTTACATTTGAAAACAATTTAACACCTGACATTTTTTTGAAATAAAATCCTACAGCGAAGTAAAATGTACTAACTAACGCTACATCAAAATTCCAAGGTAAGGGGAATAACCTATCTGTTAAAAATATAGATTGTATATGCCCGATAATAAATAAAAGGGAAACGATAGCAATTTGCGTTTTTATCGACTTGAAAAATAGTGTAATAGATGCGAATACTACTTGTGTTACCAACAGACATGTAATAAACCAAAATACTGCAAAAGCTCCACCTATTTTTTCTCCTCCGTAACCTAATTTTAGGCATTCTATTAGGAAGTCGACTATACCAAAGTTACCAGAGATAATTCTATCAAAATTAATAGCTAAGATAATTAATAAACCAAAAGATATGTAAGGGACCATCAGTTGTAAAAATCGTCTTTTTATCCAACTAATTAATTTACGCTTATTACTAATTTCTTTAAATGTATAACCACTAAGAATAAAGAATAGAGGCATATGAAACCAGAAAAAATAATGACCTGCAAACTCATTGCCGGAATGACCTATAATTACTAATATAATACCTAAACCTTTAGCTACATCAACCCATGTTTCTCTATTTTTCTGCAAAATGTTCGTTTCCTTTCTATAGTAGGTTAGTAATATTTTATCAGAAAATTTCTAATTATAAACAGAAAAACACAAAATTTATCAATTTTTCAACATCTTTATAAACTAGTTAAATACTGCCTTATTGGAATGTGTTTTTTACAAAGGTTAAAAGGAGGTGCGCAAATTGTCCGAACCAACTAATCGAGAGTTTGACGTAGCAATCGCATTAGCTCGTCTTGAAACGAAGTTAGACTGGGCGATGGAATCACGCAGCAAAGCGGAAGAGGCTGAGAAGAAAGCGGAACAAGGAATAGCCCTCGCAAATGAAAACGCAAGAGACATCTCGCAATTATCTACAACGATTAAATGGGCGATTGGTATCGCGGTTTCACTATTCGTAGGAATAGGCGGAATCGTAGTATCAATCGTTTTTTAATTGCGGTCGGACAGCCGCGCCTCTCTCTCCAAAGTATTGCGGCGCCGACACTACGCTTATTATACGATTAAAATTGAACGAAGGGAAGATGCCGAATGAATATTATCGAAAACTTAATCAGCGGTAAAAACCGCCCTGGTACGAAAATAGATGCGAAATACCTCGTCATTCACTGGACGGCTAATACAGCGAAAGGTGCAGACGCAGACGCCAACCGTAATTACTTTAACCGTAAGTCTCGCGTCGTAAACGGCGTTCATTACGAATTAGGAAGTAACGAAAAGTTCCGCGCAGCAAGCGCTCATTACCTCGTAGACGACCATAAAATCGTGCGCGCATTACCTGAGAACGAAATGGGTTATCACGTCGGAGCTAAATCGTATAGACATCCGAGCTGCCGTAACTCTAACTCGGTCGGAATCGAAATGTGCGTAAATGAAGGTAGCGACTTCACTAAAATGCGCGCCAACACAATCGAACTAGCAGCCGATGTATGCCGACGTCACGGAATCGACCCGTCTACGCACATGATTCGCCATTACGATGTAACCGGCAAAGATTGCCCGCACTTCTACGTTGTGGATCCTGCAGGTTGGGCGCAATTCAAAGCGGAAGTCATCGCGAAAGTAAAAGGTGGAAACGTTTCCGAAATCAAGGTCGAAGTTGAAGCCGAAAGCACTGTCGTTAAATTAGGTTCGAAAGGTGAAGCGGTAATTGATGTGCAGGCGAAACTAACTTCGCTTGGTTTTGATCTCGGAACTGTTGACGGAGTAGTAGGCGCTAAGACAGTCGCAGCAATTAAGGTGTTTCAAAAAGCGAACGGCTTAGACGCAGACGGAATCGCTGGACCTAAAACAATCGCAAAACTAGCGGACTTAATTGACGCAAAAGCGAAAGCAGAAACTAAACCGGCAGAACCTACGAAAGTTGAACCGGCGAAAGAAATGCCGAAGGTTACTTCACTTGGCGACAAGTATTCCGTTCAAGTTAAAGCGAAAGTAGCGACTGGCGTATACAAGAACGCTGACGTTAGCGAAAAGACTAAAACGTTAAAAGCCGGCACAGTATTTAGCGTTTACGGTTATACTACTGCAGTCTGGGCTGTTCCTGGCGGATTCGTTCAAATGAAAGACGTTGAGCCGGTTGCGGTTACGATTAAAACTGGCGGACTAAATCCAACGATGGAAGCTGACTTCCGTACGTACTTGAAGAAAATCGGCTTAGATGGCGCTTTAAACTTAGCGAAAGGCGGAAATCCGAGCGCAACGATTACAGCAAGCGGACTGGACCTCGTTAAAGTGCGTAAATTCCTCGACGAGAAAGGCTGGTACTACAAATGAAATTCCGATTCGAATATGTAATCGCGGTAATGGTGCTCACGATTTTAGGTGCGGCGCTTTTTTATTTTGACGACTCAGAAGTACGCAACACGATTATCACAGCGTTGGTCGGCGCGTTATCGGCAATCACAGCGTACTTCTTCACGAAGCATAATCCGAATAATAAAAACGACGATTGAAATATTTGAACGATTGCGAATCTTTTTTCGCTTTCGTTCGTACATAGTATTATAATTAGAAACGGAGGAGATTTCGATGAGTTGGAAGTCAATGTTTCGTCAGCGCATTACGTTGGATATTTTAAGCGGAGGACACGTATTAACCGATAAAATGATACCGGTACCGATTCGCCATGCAAGCCTCGTCAAAGGCGACAAGCCAGGAGAAGTTATTACGGAGTTACCTTTCGCAGATAAAAAGCGCTGGACGCTCGTTAATATCGAATGGGCGCAGTCGGGGAAACGTAGCGCAGGCAAGGCGGCTGGCGGAGCAATCGCAGGCACACTCGTCGCAGGACCGTTAGCCGGAATCGCTGGCGCTGCGGTAGGCGGACGACGTAAAGACACATCGAAAGCCTACGTTTATCTGGTTGGCGAAGATGGCGTAGAACATGCGCTTCATATACACTGCGATCAAAAACAATACGTAATGATTTCGGCAATGCTCGGATGAAAATAAGCGCCCTTTAACGGGGCGCCTTTTGTTTGCTTGGCGGAGGCGACATGGTTGCGATGAAAGGTTTTTGTACACCGTCACCTGCCCGCCATATATTAATCGCCGTAAACTGTTTTAACTTTATTCCGTCCTCTATTGCGAAAGGTGCTATTTCCTCAGATAAATCGCTGAACGTTTTCTTCGATGAATTATAAATCGTATAATGCGGACCTGCTGACTTTATAATTTCCGTTAAATCTCTCGGTATTTGTTCCCAAGAATGAAATAAGAAACAATAACCTACACGCCATTTACGACTTTCTACTGTAGCTGATTTCCAAGTTTTCGCTGATTTCAAGAACTGGTGCGGTTCATCGAGTAATACAAAGAACGGATGTTGCTTTTCGCGCAGAGTCATAGCTAAATCTATTTTTGTCGTAAGTAAGTTAACGACTAAATTTACGATCTCATCTCCGAGTTCTTTTTTCGGTACATGAAAGATGACCGCTTTCTTTTGCGACATTAGTTCGACCATATCTACGCCTTCTTCAGCGTCCATACATTCGCTTAGATATTCATCACCAAGTATGACGTCTAATCGATTAAGTATTGGCGCGAATATTTGCCCCTGTCTATTCTCCGTATGTTTTCCGAAGCTCTCAATCGTTGTCTTATGAATACTCGGTTTCATTTTCGAAATACAATCGTTTCTATAATCCTCGTCCTCAAATATACGGATTATCTCGCTTAAACGAGGTGTTTGCATCGCCACAACTGCTGCTCGTAAATAACGAGCCGTCTGCCCGCCTGCTTCTAAATCTCCGCCGCTAAAAAATCCGATAATTGTGTTCGCCAGTCTATTCTTAGCTTTCGCTGAATGATTAACCTCTCGCCAGTCTAACGCAATCGGCTTCGTACCTAACTGTACGTGTATAATTTCATCGTCTGATAGTTGCGAACTTACTTCTTCGTATATTTCTCCCTTCGCTGGATCGACTGCAATTGCTCCGAATCCATTTCTTACCGCTTGCACTACGAAATTAGACGCGTATCCTCTCGTTTTCCCGCTTCCCATAGACCCTATAACAACACGCGGTAGACATAAGAAGTCATGGTTATTCGTCGGAAAATAAACCGGCTTATATTGCTTCTTATACGTAATGTCGCCGAAATACATGCCCGACTTAGTAAACAACGCCGGTACTTCCGTTTCCAGTTGTGCGATATTCGGAATCTTATACGTATCTTGCAACTCGCTAGTTGGCAGTAAATGTAGACGGCTAATTTCGTCAATACTGAAGAAATCCTTCGGTCCAATCGCAGATAACTTACGACTAGTCATATTGCGGAAAGTACGCTCCGGATTAGCTACGCTTGACGTCAGCATGTTATCGCCGTCCAAGTCACGGAAAGCTGTCGTTACCATTCGCATGATTGCATTCGCCCGAGTATTATCGTCAGCAACTACGGCAACTCGGATTTGCACTTCGTAAGCGTCTCCGCGTGGTTTCGTAAGTGTCGCATTGCTAAGACGTCCATCACGAAGAATCATCGCACGCTCACCGCCGTCTAAGTTAATCGGATCAAGCTCATCGCCCGTAATCAATTCGCTAACAATGCTCGCCGCTCCATAAGCCGTTTTAGCTAGCGCCTTCACGACCGTCTTATTAACGGACTTCTTATCGATTTGAAACTTCGTCGGCATTTCGCCACGCTTAAACTTTTCGTATGCTTCAGACGCGCCAACGAACCAATCACGGTGCGCCGGCGTTGCAATCGTCTGAATGTAGACGGCTTCTCCTTCGTTCATAAAACGTACGCTCTCTAACGTACTTATAAGTGCTCCTAATGTGCGTTTATCTACTCGTAAGCTAAACATATAGTGGCGCTCATACGAAAGCGTACAGGCGATTCTAGGCGTCTTACTGAACGGTTCCGCTTCGACAACTTCGACGGCCGCCTTTCGCCAAGCTGTTTCGATTGCTTTTTTCGCTAAGTCTTTATGTTCGGCGGGAATCGTTACGAAATAGCGGGTGTTTTCTTTTTCGACTACAGTTTCGAAGGAAAGGAACGGCGCAGTGTTAAAACCGCGTCCATTCCAGCGCTCTAGCGGCGAGGTGTATTGGCAGAGGGATTTCGCGAGTTCTTCTACGTTCTTGTTATCGAGGCGGCTGTCTGGCGTAATCTGCAGCGTCTTCATGGCGCGCTTATTGTTTTTCCGACTTCCATTAGAATGCTCATGATTCCCGGTATGAACTGCATTCCGATGAATCCCAACGCTGCCCACTTGATTAGATGTAGGCCCTTCGATTTGTTTCCGGTCATTATTACAAGAAATCCGGCTGTCATCATCACAAACCCTAACGGATAAGCCATCGCTGAAATCACTTCGATTAGAGGATCGAACGAGTGAATGATTTTGTCTTGGATGGCGTTTGCTGGACCGGCTGCACTCGCCGCCGTAGCGAACTGTGACAGGGCGAGCGTCGATAATGTCGCCGGTATAAACTTGCGCGTCACCTCCTGCGTTGTTTCCTTTTGTGCTAAAAAATCGCTGACACTTCCGACAGTTACCGTTTTTGGAGCAAAGATTGACATACCCATGATGTTTATTCCTCCTTAGTATTGAACATAATAACCGTAAGACAAAGAAACGAGGTGTTCGCGTAATGATTATCGGTGGATTATTGATCGTCGGTGGAGCTACGTTAATCGCGTTGAAGGCTACGGGAGTACTTTAATTAGTTGGACGAAAAGGTCGCGGCGACTGTTGAGATGATGTTCGTACTTGCTGCGGCTTTTTTGCGTCGTTTTGAGGCTTTTTAATCGCTTCTTTACGTTTGATATCTTCGGCGATTAAACGCTTGACATAGCCGCTGAAATTGCGTCGTGAGACGTGCTTCCAAAGGTCTTTCTCCTCCGGGTTCTTAACGTTGAATGCGACTGACTTTACGCGCTTATCTGCGGTCATACTATCGACTCCTTTTAGGCTTCCGCCCGGTAATACTTTATACTATGCACTTGGTAATACCGGTGTGACTAAAAAATTAACGCCGTCTGCAATTTTTGTTAATCACGCTAACACTAACGCTTGCAAGCGACGCTCTTAGTAGTAGCGTATGAGCGCCCGCCTAAAATGTTGCGTGTCTATACGGAACTTTGCTCGGATTAATTTTCGACCACATGCGGTAGGACTAAAAAAGCGACCATGATGGCCGCCGTAGTATTACTGTATTTATTCGAATTCCACACCAGTAAATCCCGGTCGTTTCTTCTTTTTTTTCTCTGGCTTCGGCTGCTCTACCGGCACGGCCGTCGGCGCCTGCCCGAAGTTCACCTGCGGAAAATATAATCGCGGCGAATCTCCGATATAATCCGCATACATACGTAACGCCGATCTTACCGCCTCTGACTTGCGATCTTTCGGCAGCTTATCGAGTTTCTCAAACAACGCCACAATGTCGTGGTCCAATTCGTCGTCATACGAAAGTTGATAAATTTTACGCGCCATTACTCATCGTCTCCTACTAGCGATTTACCATAGCGATAAAAACCTTCTACGTTGGCCGTCTGCGGACTCTTAACGATTTCAGCGTCAGGAATTAGCGATTGTAAGCGTTGACCTAATTGCGTAGCGCCGCCGCCAGTTAATAAAATGCGGTCGAATCGTTCCCACGTTTTCCAGCGTCCGATGATTTCCGTCTTTAACTCGGCCGCCACTTCG
>Ga0268252_1001381_pt1 | contig 13851 bp, 9 predicted proteins | sample AgamicMgSfrz_FD_200244 | JGI IMG/M metagenome (GOLD analysis project Ga0268252, IMG submission 200244) | Agave microbial communities from Guanajuato, Mexico - Mg.Sf.rz (v2) (version 3) | ecosystem: Host-associated > Plants > Phyllosphere > Phylloplane/Leaf | place: Guanajuato, Mexico | collected... | reverse complement strand
GAGAACAATGAATGTGCTATCTGTATATTATTGAAAATAAAGGGTTTTTATTTTGTTATCGATAATAATTACTCTAACATCTTGTAATAGATTTAAATATCTCGTCCGTAAAAGTATACTTTTACGAACTTTTATTTTGTATAGAAAATCTATCATTTGTATCGTTCGTTTAAGTTTGGAAATAAATTACGAACGTCTTCTGTAAAACACACACTTTCACGAACGTTCTTAGAGGAAATAGGAGGAATATAAACACAAAATTAATACAGAATAAAAATGTAAAAAACTTTCATTTGTCGTCACTAAGAGCAAAAGGTGAAACTATACTAACTCCAATTTGTTAATAATTTATCATTTGTATAAGATGATTTAAATTCATAACATTCGACTTAAATAAGTCTAGACCTTCTTATTATCTCTTATATACATAATAACGTTGAGAAAGAAGAATAGAGAATGTCTTTATATATTAAAAGAAGGAATGGAGTCCATAATGATTTACTATTAACTTAACGTAACAGAAATTATAAAGAAAAGAGAAGCGTCTATCTAATAGAGATGGACGCTTCTTTTTAATAATTCTACAATTATTATTTTAATTAAATAATGGCCTTACTTTATTGAAAAGTAATTAAATATCATACAAGTAACAACAAAAATATAGTTAATGCTATACCTCATCAAAGTATTTCAATTCAAATTTATCACTTCGTGATAACTGGCTTATTAACTGTCTATCAAATTCATCATTAAATGGTGTCTCCATATATATGTAATCAATTTCTGATAGAGGAGCATCTATTAAATCAGTTAATTGGCTTCTTTCGCCACAGTTATCCATAAATACACCTTTAATTATATGGAGAGGTTGTATCTTTTCAATAAACATATTTACACATTTAATGGCTTCATCTATCGATTCATCTTCTTTTCGTTGATAGTATATTGCTACATTTGCCATTTTTTCACCCCATTCTTGTAGGGTACTGTAAGAAAGTGCTATAATATTTTATCATAAAAATAGACTATGAAACAATAAACTTTGTTATAATTGGTGTAGTAGGACAAGTGTTCGGAGGTGAAGATATTGTTATATCGTTTTATTGACTTGTTCGCTGGTATCGGAGGTATAAGAACAGCTTTTGAAACTTTTGGAGAATGCGTCTTCTCATGTGAATGGGATGTAAAAGCACAAGAAACATATGAGGCTAATTTCGGTCACAAACCTGTTGGTGATATAAGAAGTGTAAATGAAAAGGAAATTCCTGATCATGATATATTATTAGCTGGTTTTCCATGTCAGCCATTTAGTATAGCAGGAGTTAGTAAGAAAAAATCATTAGGTCGTGAACATGGTTTTTTAGATGAAACTCAGGGAACCCTCTTCTTTGATATTGCACGTATTATCAAAGAAAAACAACCGCAAGCTTTTCTATTGGAAAATGTAAAGAATTTAAGAAGTCATGATAAAGGAAATACATTTAAAGTAATAAAGAAAGTATTAGAAGACTTAGGGTACACAGTTTACACTGAAGTTATTAATGCAAAAGGATTAGTTCCTCAAAATAGAGAGCGAATCTATATTGTTGGTTTCAAAAAACCTTTAAAATTTGAATTTCCTTTAGTTCCGAAAGAAGGTCCTCCTCTACATACAATTCTTGAAGACAATGTAGAAGAAAAGTACACATTAAGTGACAAACTTTGGAACTATCTCCAAGCCTATAAAGAGAAACATGCAAAAAAAGGAAATGGTTTTGGTTATGGCCTAGCAGATCTAAATTCTTATAGTAGAACACTTTCTGCTCGGTACTATAAAGATGGAAGTGAAATCTTAATCCCACAAGGTGAAGGCAAAAACCCAAGAAAACTGACCCCAAGAGAATGTGCCCGATTGCAAGGATTTCCAGATTCCTTTAAAATTGTAGTAAGTAATACTGCTGCCTATAAACAGTTTGGCAATAGTGTTGCAGTTCCCGTTGTAAGTTTGATTGCTGAAAAGATAATTCAAGCGATTGAACGAGACGAGCTACTAGAAGATAAACTGGAAGAGGGTCGAATATGCAACAAAATAATTCGGAGCGTTTAACTAATGCTATTGAGGCGGCCAAGCAATATGGTCGCTTTTATTGTAAATTTATATCTGCAAATGATGCTGATTTAACTGGCGCACATCAGGTTGGACTTTATATTGCAAAACCCGCATGGAACATATTTTTCAAAGAAAAAGGAATAAAAGGTGAGAACAAAGATAAATATATTAAGGTTCATTTAGATGGTTATAAAACTTTTGAAAGTCGTGTTATTTATTATGGTAAAGGTACAAGAAATGAGTATCGAATTACGCGTTTTTGGTCAAATGCTCCTTTCGATAAGAAAGAGCAAGTAGGAAATCTTATTGTATTTATTCCGATGGATGAGGAAAACTATAAAGTCTATCTTCTTGATACAGAAGAGGAATTTGAATTATTTATAGACACCTTTTCCTTATCTCTAGCTAACAACAATGCAATTTATAATAAGGGAATAGTTACAGACATTGATTTGTCAATAAAGTTAGAGAATGAAATTAAAAATACTTCTGTTTTATTTGAAGATTTCCCTACAACTACAGAACTTGCAGAATTAGCAAGAAGATTACATAACGAAGTATATAAAAGGAAAACACTTACACCTGACAATAAAATTTTAGAGTGGGTAAAAACAGAATATAGTACTTTTAAGGCTATAGAGAAGAACATCTATAAAGATTATCTTACAACCCCATTTGGAGAACTTGAACCCTTAATTGCTTTTGCAAACAGTGCTTTAAATAGAAGAAAAAGCCGTGCAGGTAAATCTCTAGAACACCACATTAATTTTTTATTTTCTAGCTATAGTCTCCCCTTTAGTCACCCAGGTAAATCGGAAGGAAATAAAAAACCTGATTTTCTACTTCCATCTAATGAATCGTATGCTAACATATCTTTCCCAAAAGAAGATTTAGTATTCTTAGGGGCAAAAACTACGTGCAAAGATAGATGGAGACAAATACTTAATGAAGCAAATAGAATAGAACGTAAACATTTATTGACATTGCAACAAGGAATTTCCCCTAATCAGTTGGATGAAATGGAAGAAGAAAAGGTTACTCTTGTGGTGCCAAAACCTTATCATTCATTCTATCCTGTTGATTATAGACACAGGTTATGGACAGTTGAAAAATTCATTGAATTTGCAGAAGAAAAGTATTCTATTTGAGGTTATCTTATTACTTTTTCTAATTAAGTTAAAGTTAAAATAGCAACTTGTTGACATAAAGCCTGATTATCGGAAATAAACCACTTAGAAGAACTTTTTAAAGTATATATGTATATTAAAAACCGTACAGAGTAATAACGTATCCCCCCTTATTCCGATAAATTTGAAAATCCTTTGCTGTTATAAGCAAAGGATTCTCTTGTTATGGTGCCAAAACTTCAAGACAATTGCAATTAACCTCTAAAACGCTTCATGTATATTGAAAGTCTATAAAGAAACTATTATCTTTTCATGAAATATAGTTACCTATTTACTGGATGTAAATTAGTTTTACACATTCAAATATTAGCAAAGAAACCAATTTCCTTTTTTTCCGGAGTGCCAATAAGTAAAGATCGGTCTAAAAACATATTAAATTCTTCACAAGATGTTTCCGGTAAATAAGTACAATTATGACATGCTGCTATATTTAAAGAATGAATTCCCTGTCCGGAGCTAATTCCAATATCTACGCATACAGGATCAGAAGAACACCATTGAGATTTATCTAATGCCTTGTTAAGGATCGGTATTAAATTTCCACACTGACCAAGTCTTACTAATCCCCCCATTGTACCTTCTGAATCGCCTGAAGCTGTATAAATTAACAAACCATTCATTTCTTTACCTGTGTTTTTGGAAATATATAAGCGCTCCCTCAATGCAGATGTACTATATCCACATTCGAAAATCATCTCCGATATCATTAAGTGAGCTAAAGTATGTAACATAACAAATCGGGGACTAATTTCTTTTTCAGGTATAATGCCATTATGCACACCCTGTTCATATCGGGAAATCATTAATTGAAAATGTTTACGTAAATCTGCATTTTCTGTTTCCCATCTTTCTAATCCTTCTTTATCAAATTCAATAAATATCCCTTCTCCATAGATGTTATATCCTGGCAACCAGTTATTATCAGGATTATACGGCTCTTTAAACATCAATTCTCTTCCACTCTTAATTGTATCTTTGCTGATTCTCTGTTCACTTAATACTCTTTGAAAGCTGTATAACACTCTTGTATCACGTAATTTGGGAACAAGATGGATTTTTTTTATTCCATACTTTTTTAAGATATGGTTATCTCTAATGGCATCATACTCGGTAGTTATTTTTAAATGTTCACTATCTATATTTTCTAAAAGAGAGCAGTATTCCTGAAATTTGAGATTTAACTGAATATCTTCATACTCTATCTCGCTTTCCACCTCATTTTCCTCTTCTTCAACATAAAGAAGCGCTTTTTCAATTATATTTAAATCTATTTCACTAAGATCAGCTTTATATTTTTGTTTTAGAAATTGTGCAAGATCGCTTCTCTCTTCTATAAAGGACTTCAACATTTTTAACTCGTGTAAAACATGTTCTTTTTTTAAATATTCTACTGCTTTCTTCATATCTTCAGAGTAATCACCGGGTAAATATATTGCACTGATAACATTGGGATAATATACGTTGTTTGAATTTTTTAAAAGTACATAGGGTATTTCATTACATGCTTCATGTGCTGTATCATTCGTTCCATACCAGTGTTTACGTCCTGTACATAAATATTTTTTTCCTTTCTCAACGCCCGAAGAAAGTGGTGATTCATCCTTATTCCCCTTATTTGAAGTAACCCCCTGTAATCTTCTTTTCTCCCCGCAAGATGTACATTCAACCCTCATACTAGTCAAAGTAGCACCACCAGTTGATATAAGTTTTAAAGGACCAGTACAGGAAGAATCGATACTTTCGTGCACCCATTCTACCCATGGAAAGTCATCAATATGTCCATGCTTACAAACAACAACAAAAGGAACCTGTACTATATATCCCCTTTTACAGTTTTTACAAATTTTTTTATCCATGTCAGCTAAATGGAGTTTTTCCATCTGTTTACATCTATTACAGTAAAACCAGGTAGGAAAAAGGGACATCGGTATTTTGATGTCCATATTTTTCTGTGCCCCTGTGTTTATCTTTCCTACGGAAGATCTAAAATCTGGTGGAAGACGAAATTCTTTTACACCAAGAATTTTCTCAAGTCTTGATTCATGAAAAATATATTCAGATATATCTAATTGTTTACCGTTATACCAGCGATCAAGAGCACCAGTCATTATATTTAACCCTTCGTTATTAGTGGAAATCGATCCAACACCAAAAGGTGATATTAATTCAGATCGTCTTAAAGGAATCTCAAAACCTTTCATTTTCATGCCTCCACTTCTTCTACTTGGTAGATATTAGATACTTCTCCTCGACAAGATGCATCTACATTTCTCATTGATGTAGGTACAGGGAGGGCAGTTTCTCTAAAATGTTCTTGTATATATTCTCCAAATTGATGCATTAGGAAGTAACCGCCTTCTTTTTGTTGCCCCCAACTAGTTGCGCTTATATCTAGAATCCTTTTTACATAATAATCAAATTTCCTCTCAACAGTTTTTAACTGGCTTGAGTCTACTTTTTTTACTCGTTTTATCAAAAGATCCTTAAACTGTTCAAGTGACCTGATATAATTTCTCGCTGAAACAGGTGATCGTGCTACACCCTCATCATGCATTTGTCTAATATAAGCTATTATTACACCATATAAGGCTCTATTTATAGACGGATCGGAATAAGGCGTCACACTTGTAGGTTCAACATTTGAATATAAACGCTCATGATATTCTCTAAAATGCTCAAAGTGAGACTTATCCCTTGAAATTCCAGTTTTATAAAGAGTCAGAACTAAACCTGGTCTTTCATCCCACCTACGCCCTACTCGTCCTGTGACTTGAATATACTGTGCCGTATTTTTAGGCTGTCCAACTACAGTCATTAATGAAAGCCTGTCAATATCTACTCCTACCTCAATAATATTTGAGGCTAAACAAACATCTATGCTCTGCTGTTCTACTTCTACCTTTAGCTTTTGAATAACATCAGCTACCTCTCCACTATCTAATCGGGAAGTTAATTCAAGGAAGCTATTTAGCCATCTCGTGTACTTTTTATCAGTAATATTATGCTTTTTACGAACTTGATTAAGGTAGCTTGGTATGTCAGTCTGAAGTAAAGTAAGAGACCCTCCAAGCTCTCTGAGACTGTTATAAAAGCTTAATAATGTCCAGAACGGATCTCTCGGATCTTTATCTTCGAGGCTATTCTCATCTTTCTTAAATTCCATTACTTTTTGAAGTAGAATTGAATAGACTTTTACCTGAAGCATTTGCATTCCTATGATTGGGGAATACACACCGACGTATTTTCTCCCTTTAGCTGGATGACCCTTTTCATCTAGGGCCACTCTTGCAAAGAAAGAATCTTCATGTGATATTCCTGGATTAGGGAATAGTGTAGAACTTTCTCTTCCGTATAAGTTAAGTATTTGATCTCGAAAGCGTCGGATGGTTGCAGTAGAGCAAATGATTTTCGGTTTTATTCGTTCACTATTTCGATAATCAGTGGAAAGTTCCTCTATTAATATTTCATACATACCTGTCATCGAACCAAGTGGACCTGAAATTAGGTGTAACTCGTCCTGAATAATCAAATTCGGAGGTGAAAACACCCGATCACCCGACATATCAAGTCCAAAGAGTTTTCTTGCTTCAGGTTTCCAAGAGAGCATAGCAAACTTGTCAATTGTACCAATAATAAATGTTGGTCTTTTCTCGTATATTGTTTCGTCTACGATATAAACAGGAATTTCATTATGAAAAGGACAATTTTTATCCGGACATTTTACTACTAGCTTATTATTAGTATATTCATATCCTTTAATGTGAAAAACCTTATCTAATTTTGATTTCCTTGCGGCTGATACTCTTTTATTGTTCATTAATCCGCCTTTATTTCTAGAAAAATCTCCTCTAGAAATCTTTTCATAGTACTTTCCAAGAATAGCACCACACCATGGACAGGACTTAGTAATAAAAGATCTACGGTCATTTCCTTCCTTCCATTGCTTTAATTGCTCTTTTGCCCCATGTGAACCTGCATTTTGGTTAGGAGTAGTCTGAGACCCCAGCCATATACCAATTGAAAATGGAACTTCTCCTAGAATGACTTCATTTTTTCTTCTAAGCATATCCATTGAACAAATTAGTCTCGATGAACGTTGAAATTGATCCGTAGTCAACAAACGAAGTGTGTATCTCATTATTACATCTGTTGAAGTATCATCTTTATCCCTTAACCTTCTTAAAAACATTGAAAAAGCTGCAACTCCAAGGTAAGCCTCTGTTTTTCCTCCACCAGTTGGGAACCAAATCAAGTCTACAGTTTCTCTATCTAGGGCTTTTCCATTTGCCACTGATGGAATAGAGAGTATAAAGAAAGCAATCTGAAAAGCACGCCACTTTCCTCTATTTGCATTTAATATTTTTTCATAACTTGGAATATCATACGTATCTAATTTCTTATCAAAATTAATTTTATTTTCAAGTATTTCTCCACCTCTTAGATCTGTTCCCATTACCTGTTGTATAGCCATAGCATGATTAGCCAGCATGAACGCCTCACGGATTTTAGGATCTTTTTTTATGTATTCAATTCCTAATCTCATACGTTCCGCAGCTTTCCTGCACCTAACTAAATGACCTGTTGCAGTAGATTGATAATTTAATTCAAGTGAGGATACCTCATTTTCCTTTTTACAAATCCAGCTTTCATAAGAGCTTACAAGTTTATCCAGTATATCTTCTATTGAATCTACTCTTGGTATTAATCCAGCAAGGTCTAGCATAGAAATTGAAAATATATTACCATTCTCATCTGTAATATTTGGGGTCATACTAGCAGCTTCGTACTCCGGTAAAAATGTAGAGTAGATTTGTTTTATATACGTTTTATCCCCATCTTTTAACCAATTAGCTGAACAACCATGGCCTAAAGCATATGTTTTTGCATTACGGTAAAGTAAAGCATTAGATTCCTCATCCTCGTCTTGAGAAGAGAATTCACCACCCGATTCATATGAACGATATGGGAGGAAACTACTTGTAGAATAATTATTTAGCGATATAAACATTTCACTTTGAAATAAACATCTTTCTTCTATAGGAGACTCATTACTATTTGTTCGATTTGTTAAACTGACTGTAATTAAAAATGTATTATTCACTTCCTGTAGACGGCTTAAGATCATAACCTCAAGAAGAAGTCCATTAGTTGGAATTAATCTTCTTATTGGTATGTTATTATTCCTCTTAAGATCTTCTCCAGTAAGTTCTATAGGATTATGTGCAACTTTCTCACGTCCCCACCATGAAAAAGAAGAATTGCTTTCTACAACTTTAATAGGGAATTTCTTATAGACGCCTCCACTAAGCGAGATACTAATAACGTCCTTATCAGCAAGCAGGACATAATAGCTTAGGGCTAAACTAGATGGAGAAAAATCATTTTTCTGAGGCATTAAGTCAACATTTCCACCTTGAAAATCTTCACTATCATATCCTGACACTTGACGTTTTTCCATCTGTTCAATACTTTTTAATCCCTCTTCTGTAATAGAAGGTTCTTCATCATCCTCTACTATATTTAGGTCATTTTCTGAAATGATAATATCATTTTGATTTTGTTCATACGGAAACAGTATTCCTGCAGAATATTGAATCAAAGGAGGATTTATCTGCAGGATTTCCTCATCTGTATTTTCATTATAATATTTTTTATAAGTTTCTTCTTTCGTGTTAAAAATTACCTCCTTGGTTATATTTAAAGGTAGCATACTTTCTTTATTTGTTTTGATAGGACCGATTAACTCTTGGAAAACACTATCAATAAGTATTTCTCGATTTTCAATATTAGTTTTAAGATTCAACATTATCACCCTTTAAGTTGATATTTAATAAGTAGTATCCAATATTCTTTTCTCCTGTGAACTAGGGATAAGATATACAATATTCCCTATATTTATTATTTTTTCGATAGTAAAAGAGGCACCTTTATATTCCGGTAAGGTGATTTTTTGAGACCCTGTTCCGTACAATTCAGTGAGATCAGTAACTTTTATAGCTTCTTTTAGCTTCTGACTTATAGATCTACCTGCACGTATATGGAATGCTGCTAATCTACGAGAGGCCTCAAAATATTTCAAAGCTAAGTCCTCCTTTCCCTTGAATAAAATCAAAAGAAGAGCTTTGTATTCTTCATTATTTTGTAGCTTAAATGATTCCGTTTTCAACAAATGTTGAATTTTCATCTCATTCATTGTTTTTAAACCTTTCTTATGTAGTATTCCACATAATTTCTGCAATCCATATTTGTTTACTAGTTTTCTTAAGTGTTCCTTTAATCTCATCTGTAGCCGACGATAATAATTGATACTTTCTCCCTTAAAAAGCTCGTCAGCTACATTTTTTATTAAACTTGTTTCACTATCATTTCGTATCAATAAGAAATGATCGACCGTTATTCGGCTTAACTGTTTTTTACTTAATTCCCCCTCCTCATTTAGAACTTCATGACGTCGACCAGATTTAGAAAGAAATATAACCCTTCCTTGTGTTAACTCAACAGGATGTGCTTCAACTTTTTCAATTCTTTCTCTTTCAGTTTTAAAATTAGATACAATTTCATCTAATACCCATTTATTTATTGTAGGTTCTTCTATAGTTGGAATAACTTTTTCTGAAAGTTTTTCATTATCAACTACTTCTTTGTTCCTATAATTTATTTTTTCGTGTTGTATAAATTTATTATTCTTCTTTAATCCTTTGTACATAGTAGAATAATAACTTTCACAATTTAAATGTGAAAACATTGAATTGTCACAAAATTCATTTTGATAAAGGTCGTAAGTTATATAGTAAGTATTATGACCTCGAGGAGAATTATTGAAGGAGTAGTCATAATAACTTTCATTTCCAACGTAAATTACATAGTCAAAGAGTTCGAATGTTTTCTTAAATATTCTTTCATTATAAAAAAAGATATTTTCAACATTTGTAATATCTCTTATATATAGTTTTTGGCCTTCATCTAAATCACGTTTTGTAACGATAGCATATCTTTGTGAAGCATGTAAAATTAAATTATTTTGAAGAAATTCAGTAATTAAGTTTCTTTTAAATTTTAAGGAATCTGTTAGTAACTCCATTAGCTTACTATAATCATCTTTTTCTGAATAAACTTTATTTATAATAGATAACGCTTTATCCATTTCGCTGAATTTGTTCTCATCTACTAGATTGCAATAAGGAATCAGGCAAGTTGCCATATTATATAAAATGTGACGTAAGGGAGTCAAAATACGTTCAAAGAGTTCATTATCTTTATCTTCACTTTTAAACTTTAATTGAGCTAATTTATAAAGATCTTTTAATACAGGATTACTTATTCGCACATAGTTAAACGCGTAAGAATGAGATAGTTGGTTTATCCTTGTTATAAAGTCAAGTTTATTCATTTTAAGAGGACCTCCACGATATTATCTCTATATTGTAAGGTGGTTCTAAGGAAACAAGATCTTGTAAAAAATCATTATCATCCCCAATATTCCTATCTATAAATTCTTCTTCGATTTTTTCTAGAGCTTCTATCGTTTTATCAATTGTTGATTCTCTAGATAAAAGAATTACTGCAGGATTACTTTTAAATTTTTTTCGGTAATTTAGGTAGGATACAGCTCCATCAAAAATTACGAGGACATCAGGGTTAACAATCGATGTTCCCTTTAGTTCCCATCCTCCTGTTGCACTAATAAATTCTGATAAAAATGAGTATTGTCGGCCACCAAAGTTCCTTATTCGAACACTATCCTGAATAGTAGCTCCTTCTTCAAATTGAGTAAATACTTCTGTCCTAATTTGTTTTTCATTACCGATTATAAAGAATAACGGTTCACCAAGATTAAATAACCTCTTTACATTTTCCTTTCCATAATAGTCACTTAGCCTCTCTAATGAAGGGTCGCTATATATTATTCGTCCTCTTTTATATTTTTGTTGTTCAGGAGCGACTCGAATGTTCTTCCAAGTTTCTTTGTTTTCAAGGGTCATTGTTAAACCTCGGTTACGACGCCCCACCCCTCCTAATATTGGAAATCCCTTTTGTGAAAACCCTTTAAATTTATAGCTTATTTCACCACTGGAGGTAGAGTAAAAAACCAAAGTGTCATATTTAACCCTTTTTAGCCATTCAAGGTTATTTTCCTTATTTTCAATCTCGTAAGAATATTCACTATGAGCCATTCCAGCACCAATGGAAAGAGCTGTATAAAAGTTAAAAGGAACACTAATAGCTATGTTTAATACTCCCTCACTTTTCTTCTCTTTACTTCTTCTGGAAAATGAATGTCCAACTTCAAAGAAAAAAGCTGTCCAATCTCTTTTTTGTAAGAACATATGTGGAAATTTTGGTTCCAAAGGACAACCTCCTATTTTTCAAATTAATTTATGTATAATGTATTATTAATAATTTAAAATATTTACCGAATATATTTTTAATAAGCTTTAGGTCAAAATGTAATCTTAGAAAAGTGTTAAGTATTTATATTGTTTTTATTGCTGTAGGTTACGCACTTTAGAAATTAAATAAATAATACAAACAACCTAGGTAAAAGGTTATAATTTATTATAATATAAAAATAATAATAACTAATATAACTAATTTCATAATTTTGGCATCATTAACATGTTTAGTTATAAAAAAAGAAAAAGTTCTCATACCTTTAATAGGAGCGAGAGCTTTTTCTTTTTACTAAGATCTTTATCATCTATTTATTTATTAAAAAACAATTAGTCGTTATTTTGACTATTGTTAGCTTTTCCACCCTTTTTACCAATCTCTTGATAAAATTCTTTATCATGATTCTTGGAATTAGCTTCGCACCCTTTTTCACCCATTCTTTCAGCTTCTTCACGGGTCCTTTCGTCATTATTTTTATTAGTTGCCATGCTACATTCCTCTTAATAATTTTTGACTTGTTCTTTGTCTTCCCGTTTGAAAAGAAGCTAAACTATTTTTCTTTGTTTCATTAATATTCAAAAAACACCTTATTTTTAATGATGTTCAACTCAACTATAGGCTCACTTCTATTTATTTTATGTGCATATATATTATGAAAACCAAGTAAGCATCTATTACTTTATAAGTAATCATTAATTTATAGTATTAAAATAAGTTTAGATACTATCTATCTTGAAGAGCGTTATTTGTCGTCAGTAAGTGTAAATGTAATATTAATATATGGCCAAATTCAATTTATAATTTACATACTAAAAAAATCATTTCTATTATAAATCAAAAAAGCATCTATTCTTTTGAATAGATGCTAGTTAATTAACTAATTAATAAATTTGTTTGAACTTGAGTATTATGAATATAACGTACTTTAAATAATGGATCTAATTGATATTGAAAAGTTGTTACTGCTCTTCCTGTAGCAGTAAGTTGTTGGATCAACTCTTCTATTTCTTCACCATTTTCAGAAATACCTTTTGTTTCATTCTCATCAATACTACTGCTAAGTGGTGTTAAAACTGTTAGCTTTACCTCACTGCCCGCAATCATTTGAGTTCCATCAAACGGTAACCGTATTTGAAACTCATACGTATTAATATCTAGTGGAAACAATTTATAGTCATATTTAACTTCATATACGTATTTTCCATCATCTAAATGAGCAATTTCTGTTAAAGGAGTATTTACTAATGCTGAACGTAATAATAAGCGAGCTACATCTTGTTCAGTGCCCACTGTATCGTTTGCTCTTGACTCATCAATTACATCTTCCGTCCCCTGAAGTAGTTCACTTTCACGGTAAGGACGAAATTCTAGGTTGTATTTTTTTATTAATGCTAACGCTTCAGAAGACAGCGAGTTACCTCCAGGGACATAGTAATTTTCAGTTAAAGGTCCATTAGTTATTATTGTACTTCTAACCATTACCTCATCAAATTTCCCATTATTATAACGTGAACTTCCATTTACAAGAACAATAGCTTCCTGAGAAATTACCTGTACAGCATTATCCATATTCCTCAACAACTCCCTTTACAATTTTAAGAAATATAAGCATCAATCAGATAATTATGCACTTCAAAGTCTTGATGATTATTCCAAAGGAGAGGTTAAACAGCTAAATAAAAGTTAGATTAGCTTCTTGGATGTTACTGTTTATGTATTACATAAAACTAATTTTCATGTAATTGGTCCTTACCTTAATGATGAAAAAGTGTATTATGCCTTATTTACACCTACATTATAGATAAATTATAAGTCTTTTAATCTAACAAAGCAAATTAAACGATAAGTAAAATGAACTAAAAAATTAATGGCTTATTTGCTCTATAAAACAAATAATAATAGTCAGTAAAATACGCTAAAAGCTTTAAGTATATAACCTTCTCATTCTCATTTACATACAATATTTGTTACTTTTCTTATTATAGTAACAATAATCGGGAAAAGGGATGATATTCCATTGAATAAAGAACATTTGTTCGTATATAATAAAGAACAAATGTTCTTTATTGAGGAGTTATTCCAATGGATTATGGGCAGCTACCAAACAGAGTCATTATTTGCATAGACATGAAAGCTTTTTTTGCTTCAGTTTCCTGTGTGATTAGGCGGCTAGATCCATTAAAA
>Ga0268252_1001376_pt1 | contig 13876 bp, 7 predicted proteins | sample AgamicMgSfrz_FD_200244 | JGI IMG/M metagenome (GOLD analysis project Ga0268252, IMG submission 200244) | Agave microbial communities from Guanajuato, Mexico - Mg.Sf.rz (v2) (version 3) | ecosystem: Host-associated > Plants > Phyllosphere > Phylloplane/Leaf | place: Guanajuato, Mexico | collected... | reverse complement strand
TGTTCCTTTATCCATTTGAACCACTCCTATATGTTTTTAATAATTAAATCTATAACCGCATAAAGAAAGCCCCCACCACCTACTAGGGTAAGAGCTAATTTCCAAATATTTATGTTGTTATTCTTTTTTATACCTAGAGTATGAGTAATTAATTGACCCATTAATTCTTTTTGTTCTTTACGCTGATCTTTAATTTCTTTCCTCTGTTCATTAATTAATTCTCTTTGCTTTTGCCCTTCTTCCAACAAAGTACCTTTTATCTCTATCTGTGATGTCTGAACTGCAGTTAACTCTTTCTTAACCTCGCTGTAGTTTTGCTCCAAAGCCAGTATCCTCTTTTCATGGTCTTGCACAATTGATTCCATGTCTTTTGTTGACACCTCCGTTGTTTCTGGCATTTTCCCATCCCCCTTTTTTCTCTATATACAACTGGGTTCACCTCCTTAAAGACAATAAAAAAGAGCCCATTCGGACTCGCTTTAAGTTTTATAATATTAACTTTATCCATCCAAAGAATGATATCCACAAAGGGATGCTAATGAATGTTGCAATACTAAAACCTACCGCGAAATTTTCCTCCATTGAACTCACCTCAGTTGTTTGTTAGTCCACTTTACCCGCTAATCTTCACAACTAATTGTCAATTAATCAAAAATAGAACTTTGTTCCTCCCTATACCTGATTAAATACGCCACCATTTTTTACTTTACTATTGACAACAGCACGTAAAAATGGTTGAAATTTCTACATAATACCAGAAAGGAAATGATACTATGCGCAATCACGCTATATGTTTTCACAAAATCAGACTTGCAAATGAAAGAGTATATAACGGTTACCATATCCGTTATTTCCGCTGTAACAATTGCGGAACAGGAAGAACTGATATCTACTTTAAGGGAGTACTGTTGTTTTCTGGTTAACACACAAAAAGGAGCATATTTTGCTCCTTTTCCCATAAAAAATACACCTACTCAGTAAGTGGTGTTTGTCCTTCTTCCCATATGTCTATAGCTCCCTCGTATTCTTCGAGCAATTTCAAAGCGTTGTATGTTTGTTCAATGAAATTAGGTGAATCAGCTGCAACACTTGGAACAAAGAAATGCTGTTTTTCCATAATTAGATTGTTCTTTGTTGCATCTTCATAAATGTTTATCGTTGCAGTAATCCCTGTTTTATTTCCAATGATTAATGTAACTTGATGATAAGCATTTGTGAATTCCAACTGTTTTCCGTATGCTTCAACAATAATTGTTTTTCCAATTGCCATTTCAAATGACCTCCTATCATTAAATAACGTTTGCAATGAATGCTGCAGTCACATTTGCATATTCTCTTTTTCCAACAGTATTAGGATGAATATAATCATTCATTCCTGCAACTTGCACCTTACTTGAGTCGCTTAGATCCGTATTATTTTGCAAATCAAAACTATTGATTCTGTCCATATGCGCGTAAACAGGCACGATGTGGATATCATTCAACCCGTAAGAGAAAGCGTCTTTCATGCAGTATTCAATCCATGTGGCTGCTGTTTTCCAACGACTATTACCTGTTGGATTCGCTCCATAAACAGGAGTAGGAATAATCCCTATTTTTACGTTTGGTAAGGCTGTTTTAATTTGTCTAACCATTATTTCCATTGCCAAGCGACAGTTAGATAATGCCCGTGTTGCGTTCTCCATAGAAAAATCATTTGTACTTAGTGCAATGGTAACTACATCGGGTGCAGTTATCCCATGAGAACTTAGATACCAAGCGAAGTCAAAAATATAAAAGTCGCCTGTTTTGTCTGTATCTTCTGCATAACTTAATTCAATGTTTGCTCCAGTGTTTCGGAAGCACCATGTTGGATGATTAGTTTTATCTTCATCCGTTGCCAATTTTAAAAATGGGTTTTGGTAGAGAGTACTTGTATCGCCTGTTTCTAAACGTGCGATGACTTGACCACCCATATGCAAATTGTCTCTTCCGATAAAGTTTTCGTATTCCCAACCTTCGCGCCCTTCCCCTCGTTCATTCCCTGTCTGTACAAATGTTCCAACCATTGTCGGATTGATACCATAGGAAACTAACTTTTCTTTTGTGAATTGCGCCATATTTCGATTGGTAATACTATCACCAATCATCATGATTTTTGGTGTTTTTCCCATTTGTGTTGTTAGGTTTATTCTTTTCACTTCCACATCACGATAATAAAATTTAGCATAATTCTTCTTCTGTGCAATAAACATTCTAATGGACGTCGGAAGGTTAGCAGGATTTAAAGTATAGTCTTCATAAATGTATTTGTTTGTTGGTGTTGAATCAGAAGACAAGGAACGAATCCCTATTTTATAGATGTCAATGGTTTCTACACTGGACATGATGCTGCTCTTATAGATTGGTAATGTGTCACCCTCTACTAAATAAAATCTAAGTGGAGCCAACAAACGATCAAGTCCGTCTGCAAATTCTACTGGTGTTGTATTATTTGTATTCGGGAATACTCCGTTAATCGTATAAGGAAAGGAAGCATTGACAGTTAATACACCTGTTCCGACGGTGTAATACAAAGTGGCTACAATGTAACAGTCCATTGTCATTAAACTTCTATCGGTATAATGTGCCAAACCAAATGTACGGGTAGCCATATTGTAATACAACCACGAAATTCCATCTTTAAACTCAACGCCTGTTAGTTCACGAACCAACGGTGTTGAATAAGTATTCCCTGTGATTACAAATCCACCATAAATAGTAATTTTCTTATCCACTAAATTGAAGTTACTGACACCCTGGGGCATTAGGAATGTATATTGCAAACGAGAATCATTGAAATATACATTGGTCTCTTTGGTATCTATAATTTCATAAGGGAAGTCTGCTATAACTTTTTTGTAAACTCCACCATAGTAACTACACAAATACCAAAGCCTGTCCATCGCCATCGGAACAGAAAATTGGTCGTATTTATAGATTAAAAATTTACGATTGTAGTCATCCCAAAAGATTGTGTGAACTCCATCCGTCGCAGGAATACTTGTAAGTTTACGCCAGTCTGTCGGAATATCTTTTGTACCTGTTCCACCATCTATAGAAATAAAACCCTCGCCAAATTCAATCTCATTTTTAGTAAAATCAAATTTAACTTTTTGTCTTCCAACAAAATTAGCTTTACGTGTACGCAATAATTGGTTGGGTAAATCTTCTATTGTAATCTGTCTTGATTTACCTTGTGAACTAACAACTTCAATTCCTCCAATGTTATCTTGCCCGTACACCCTACCCGCACGAATGAAAAAGATTACTCCGTAACGATTTAATAAGGAAGTGTTATATTTGATATATTTTATAGCTTTTTCTATAAAATCAAAGACAACTACATACACATCATTAGAATTAATAAGACCTGTTATTTCTGCTCCAGATGATTCCACTGCCGTATCATAATAGATAACATCCTTACCTAACATGAAATGGCCGCTTGTGATAGTGATTTTCATGTTAAGCCAATCCACTTTAAACATTGGTGTAGCACTTGCAATTGTTAATTTGATATAAGAAAGTTTCGATGATGTTACAGAACCTTCTTTCATCGCTCTAGTTGATACTGCTCCGTCAGCAAAATATTCCTCCACAACCGTGTATTGTTTCAATCCGGAAAAAACAGGAGCATTCCCCGCTATCGCTTGTCTAGCAGCATCATTTAAATTTTCTAGGCCGAGTTTCTTAGAATCAGCTGATGCATCCATATCAGCCTTCGTTATTTCTCCTTTAGTGGCCTTTGAATTTAGCTTTGAATTATAGACCTCTAAGGAACTCAAATTGTCTCTGATATCCTTAACTGAACTTTCGATAGCTTGTTTCATTGTTTCAAAGTCAGATATATAATATTCTGCAGTTGGTACAATGTCAGTATCTATTAAAGCCTGGTCAATCCTAAAACTAAAACGATGTACAGAAATCTTTTGACCGTCCATATAGTTAAGATATAACTCTGCTACAACTTGCCCGAAATGCTTTAATTGTTCTGGAATTAACTTATATTCAACGATTCCTCTTTGTTTGTCTGTTAGAGTGACGACATCTAAGAATTTACTTCCATCAGCCATTCTCATAGCTATTTTGCCTGTTACTCCATTTAAAGGTAACTCCACTCCTTCCTTAAACAAAAAGAAGGTCAGCTTAGCTGAACCTTCATCTTGTGTTGAAAAACGTATTTTAGAAGTGGAATATTGATTCGCTGTGGCTGAGATATTAAAAGCCAAATCTGCATTTTTATCCATAAACTCACCTTCCTACATAGGATGAACTAAACAAAGGGCTACACCATAACCTTTGTTTTCATCATATGGAATTATAATTTCCATTACTTCATAACCTTGGTTTGGATCATCAGCTCTTGTTGCTAGACCACCATTTGCAATAACATGATCTTCCTCTCCTACAGTATCATCTACTCTTATTCGTACTTGTCCTAACAGCCCAACTTTGTTCCATTCAGGTCGCTCTTCTCTAGATTTATAGGATAACTCCTCTTGATAATCAGGATTTTCAATTGGTAGCATTTGCAGCTCTTCTCTGACATTCCCATCATCATCCTTAATTTTCACCATTCGTTTTTCAAGAAGTACTTCTCCAAAATCATCTTTCAAATATCGTCCTTGCCAATGGTAAGTAGATTGTCCTAACATAATTCCGGCAGTTTTTGAAATGACACCTTTCATTCTTTCTCCCTTTTGGGCAGGTCTAATTTTCCCCTTACCTTTTTCTAAAGTGACAATCGTCCCAGCAGGGATAGCAGTACCATCTAATGACTCAAAATACTCACCGAAATCACTAAAAGAAGAAGCTCCTGTTACTTGACCAGCAAACTTCCCTTCGCCTGTTATGGAATCTAATAACCATTTTATATTTGCTGTGGATGGTGTTTCGCTGTCACCGTATCCACCAACAACAGAATAATTATTGTCATTTTCAACAGCATTACTAGATAAAATCCCTTTAGAGTTTTCATCTTTTCCTTTTGTACGGGAATTGTTAGAACCTATTATGAAATCCCTATATCCTTCCGTTTTTGAATTTCCTGAAGAAGCACCAACTAAACTGTTTTCTCCCGCAGCTTCCACATTTGAAGAAGCTAAAGCAACGGATTTTTCTCCAGTCGCTTTACTATCAGAAGTTGTACCGATTAGTGCAGATGTTTCTTTAGCTGCATACCCACTTGAGCTCGCAATCCTTGTGCCACCTTTTATGTTATTAGGAACAAAATCTTTATAATCATTACCAGCAATAGATGCAGCTAACGCATAGCCTTCTGCATGCACCCCAACAATGCTGTCTTGAGAATTGACACTAGATAAACCAACTTGTCCATCTTCACCAATCATTGTTACATTTGAAATATTCACATGGTAAATGGTCGAACCTATCCCAATCCCAATCTTAGCTGATTTGTAAATTTGTATATTGCTTAGATTTATATTGTCTGTTTTTTGGTCTCCACCGCTCAAACGAATATCATAGGTTGCTTTCTTGAATCCGCGCATATTGATATTGTGTAATCCAATATTTCTAGATTTATATTGAATGGCGATTATCGGGTTATCTCCATAATCATACGTCGGATCTCCAATAGCTGTGAACCCTGAAATATTAACATTTACATAAGCTGAAATGGCTAGTGCCCTTGGAGTTAATCCTTCATATAAATCATTAAATACTGGTTCAATTGCTGTACAATTAGTCATAACAACATCATATGCAGTAGTTGAATCAGGATCTTCTGCTAAATGATGGCCAATATGTCTGAAATCATAACACCTTACATCTCGATAAGAAACATGGCCGATAAGATGAACATCTTGAGCAGCTGGCCATTCCGTATGTGCCTTAACTTCTACACCTCGGATATTCCCGGTTGTGTAGTTATTGATAACCCAAACATGCTTGGAACCATCATCAATTTCAATACCATTACTGTTAGAAACACCGTCCTCATGAGCGTCTCCGTCTGGATCACTTAAGTGATTATTACTAATCCAAATGTATTCACTGTAATGGGTTGTAATACCGTCATCGCCATAACCTGAACCCACACAATTATCAATCCAAATGAAACGGCAACCGTCTTTTGTATAATCAGTTTCCGGTAAATGATCGTATGTTGGAGCAGTAAAATCAAAGCTATGCAATCCAGGGTTTATCCCCTCTACCTCTTTTATCCAAGCGAATTTAACTTTAGCTAAAGCTAAACAACTTGAATGTTGTCCTCCTGTGGCGCCCACACCGCCCTGTCTTGTTTTATTCCAATCTAAGGTCATCCCTTTAATAGAAATGTTTCTGTTCCCGTTAACGTAATCCTGGTTCGTAATTACCCATTCGCTTGCTGGTGTTTCTTCATGCAATATGATTATTGTTAATCCCATTCCATCGCCTACAAGTTCAACCCAGGATGGGAGTTTTAAACCTCTAACCACATATATGCCAGCAGGAACAACAACTCTTACCTTTCCAGTCCCAAGTGCCTTTCTAAATGCATCAGTATCGTCAGTAATTCCATCGCCAACCGCTCCAAAATCCGTAACTCGTACTGTTTTTTTTATTTTAGAAAGCAGCTTGTTATATTCTTTATCTAAACGCTCTTTGAGTACCGTCTGGGCAACTCCTTCAGCATCTGTTCTAGCATCAACTAACTCTGCTAAGCTACCAGTACTCAATATTAAATTATTGATACGGGTATTAACCTCATTGATTTTTCTAGTCGCTTCTGCATAAGCTTGTTCAATAATATCAAAGTTTTCATTTTGTTTTCTGGCAAATAAAACACCTTGAAATTTACCTATTAGTCTATTTAACTTCAAAGATTTGACCTCCTTTACTGTGTAATTTCATCCGCTTTAATCATGGATAAGTTTCCATTGTCATCCACATTGAACATAAAGCGAGTCCCATTGGGTGATGTCAAATACATATAATCTGCAGATAATCCAATTCTTTGAAGGATATCGTCAACCACTTCATCTGGAAAAGAACCGAATCCCTTACTAAGATCCACCCCTTCTGGAGTAATAACATCTGACTCATTTCCTTCTTCATCCACAATGCTGATTGCTCCATTCCCGATATAAACCGCTCCACTTTCTACCTCTGTTTCTTCAAAGGAATCTTCATCACCTGGAACATACTCATTAGATATTGCTGCAGCATCCCACGAAGCTAGATCATGTGCCTCAATAATGGATGTTAGCTTGCTGACATATTCAGTATCTGTGGCATATCCAGCAGCCTTTATTGCCTGTGCTTGTGCTGTATAATCCGTTAATCCAATTACTGCAGCATATCTACTGTTATCATGGAAAAACTGTCCATGGTCTAAAATGCTTTCTTCCCAGGATTCGTATGCTCTGAAATAAGCTGTTACATAATAAACATTTCCATTTGAATCCTGCTCAGCTGTTCTATAAGCCTTCTTTTCTCCTGTCCAACTAGAACCAGCTTTTATCCCGAATAAATTGTTACAATCTATAGTTAACGTGGACCTTCCCCAGTTACTTTCTAAAGCCCCTTGAGCAGCAGTTGTACTTGGCAATATTCCATGCGTATTCCATGTCTCCATAGCACCATTTTTTATCTTATTTAAAAAACTAGTCACATAACTTGGACTAGTACTAAGGGAGCTTATGGAGAATGTTTGAGCTGTTGCTGTTGCTGTTGTTTGTGTGGAAGACTTGATTCTCCTGGTTGTTTTAAGCCCTTTATCAGGGTCAAATTCAATATTTCCAGAAACAGCAGCAATAGCCCTCGATGCTTCCTGCAAAGAAGGTAGGTTGCCTGATAATGTGCTATTAACACCAGATAATTGTTTGCTTAAGTTAGAAACAGATTTCCTTAATTGGTTCTGTATTTTAAGCATATCTTTATGAGCACTACTAAATGTTAGTGTTTGTGGTTGCCCTGTGTATGGATGTGGTGATCTAAGACTAACTAACTTCACATTACTGGAAATACCTAATGGCTCGTGTATCAGTAACCACACGTCTCTGACATCCACAAGTTCTTTTCCTGTATAAATAATGTTCAAAGACATATCAGGATAGTCTTGCAATTGACTCTTTGCAAACTCTAAAAGTTCGTCTTTATCTTTAATGGTATCGCTCGATACTGCCGGAGCCATTTTAATATCCCATTCTTTATGTGCAGGAGACAAATATGTTACAACTGCTTCATACCTATCATCACCCTCATTCTCAAGATAAATATTAGCAACTGGATCATTCACTTCTAAAGTAGCTGGTTCTTGTGTATACCGAGTCATGGTTTTTCGGACAATTTTACCTTGTTTATTTTCTTCATTATACGAATCTATATGTTTAATTTTCTTCGTATTAGGATTTGCAGAATCCGTACCAGTGAATTTGATATTGCATTTGTGCTTTTTATTTTCTAATCCGCGGATTGTAACTGTTAAAGTACCACTCTTTTGACTATAGGTGGTCCCGCTTTTAGAATTAGCACCATCAACATCAACATGATATTTCCCACCGAATTTAGACTTAGCAAAATAGACATCCACTCCTGTTCCTGTAAACTCGAAAGAAGCTGTACTTTCTTTTGTGGATGTAACTCCTTCTGCCCATTTTGATGAGAAGCTTACTGCTATTTGTGAAATGCTTTTATCAGATTTAGTATCTTTGTTTTCTTTTTCTTTCCCATACGCTTTGATGAAGGTTTTTATAGGAGTAATATCCTCTACAACACTTACTTCGTTTGTGTTGTATTGATAACGGAATGTTTGCTGTACTTCCCGATACCATTCGTCTTCACTGTAAAGGTATAGCTTCTTATTATCTGCATAAAAAATAGCCCCGAATGTTCCGCAGGCTATCTCATTTATTAAACTCAAAGCATCATTTTTACTAATACTTTCAATTGTTTTTTTTTCGAAGCTCCCGATGATCTCATAGGTGAAACCTAGTTCATTTCCACCGATAGCGAATTTCATCACATCGTCTAAACTGTATTCTGCTGAAATTTCCTTTGAATCGTACTGGTAATAGTCCTGTACAGTAAAACTTATATGTGCTGCAGTAATATCTTTGGTTTGCAATGACCCAACTACTTTAGGTGTACATTGCTTGATAATAAATTCCTGACCTGCATATAAGATAACAGCATCTCCCGTTAATAAGTCAAAAGAGAATTTATTATACTTTGTTTGGAAAACAGTAAACGTTATTTGACGGGAAGTATTCTTTGCGTAATCATAAGCAAATCCATTGTAATCAATATCAATTAGGATTTCTTCATAAAGTCCCTCCCTATCTCTAACAAGTAAGACTCCACTTTTCACTGTTCGTCACCTCACTTATTTACATAGAGAAAAGGAAAATCAAAGGATATTTTGCTGTTTCTCAAACCTGTCAGCTCAAACTCGTTATAAATTAAAGGAGCTAAGGTAATGATTCCGTGATTTGTATCCCTTCCACAATGTTCATCGTTTAGGAAAGGATATACTCCTGTTAAAACAAGAACATCCCCTTGCTTCATCGATTTATTGTATTGGAAAACATTATTTGTGCTTTTGTTTACCAGTTTGACTGAAGAGCCTACTCCACTAATGACAATTGATAATTCGTGCCTCAATAAAGGATTGACTGTAATGTCTGAAGCATTGTACACATTAAAGTTCCTTTGGTTAATAAAGATGTAATTTAAGTCCTCGGCTAAAGGTAAATTCATACCAATCTGCCACTTTTCTTCCTCAAAAGTGAAGTTATTTAGAGTAGTGGCCCAGGATTCACCGTACCCCTTGAATACCTCAAATTCGATGGAGAATGTAGCTGCCACCGTATTTACTCGTGTAAAGTCCATAGGTTTTGGATGGACCAGATAACGAATACCAAGCATATCCGAACTGGATATGTAATAAGCTTCCCTTGAATAAAAGAACTGCCAAACGTCACGTATTAATAACTGGTATTCTTCAAGATCAGTACCCTTTAGAAAAAAATTGGCTGTTGCTGTTTTTGAACCATATGTGGTGTATCCGTCCAATTCGCCATCAAGCCCGCTTTGTTGCTGATAGTTAGTCGATGGTTGAGGACTGGACACTATTAATTCTAAAAAACGGCAACCTAAAACTTCCTCTAATGACTGCCTAATACCATTGCGATCTATATACAACTCCTTTTTCAACATCAACCATCTCCTAACCCATTTGATAATTCATCATTGTGTAATCGTCTGCCATTTGTTTTCTAACAGTATCACTGACATCTTTTCCACTTAAATAAACATTGTTGTCTTTCTGTAAAAGTTGCATTAAAATCTGATTTTGTTTTAACGTAGCATTCAATAATTCCACAAGAACCGAGTCGTTATTGTTAGTGGCACCTGTTACATTTGGCAATTGATCAGGACGTTTATTTCCTTGTATCTGTTTACCTGCCAAAGCTAATAGCTTCATAGCATCTGTTCTTCTGCTTGGATCTGTAGGAATAACAAATTCAGGCCAGCCACCTTCAGCAAGCTGATACATTCCAGCAGTGTTGATTAAACCACCAGTCTCATATCCCACACCGCGATATGCCTTTTCTAAGCTTCCATACCTTGAAACTGCATATCGAATGGAAGCAAGTATGTTGGACATAGGGTCGTAAATATCCGAATTATATCCAGCCATTGCATAAGCTTTAAATGTCGGGTCGATAACCTGCATCAAACCTTTTGAGGGGGTTCCTCTTTTAGCATTTATATCCCACAGGTTTATTGCTTTAGCATTACCGCCAGATTCTGTTTGCATTTGATAAAGCAACCTGTCTAAATTAGACTGGCTATATTGATTTGTAAGCATCAAGGCTTTAGTTGCAATACCTGCCCATTGCTGAACACCAGCTCCACCACCTGAAGAACTTCCCATATCTCCAAACCAATTATCCCAAGTATCCTTTATCCAATCCTTAGCAAAGCTCCCGATTGTCTTTAATGGATCACCTGTCCATGATGGCATCGAAATATTGTTTAAACCAAACTTATCCTTAACGAAATCCCAAACACCGTCAGCACCATCAAGAAACATATTGAAATAGTCACCAATACCATCTGCATATCCTGGAAACCCGTAACTTTTGAGCATTTGCTCCGTTTCCCTATTCGGAAGAACAGAAGTACCAATTGGTAAATTAGAATGGTATTCAGGACCTTTTACCCCTAAAAGTGTAACTCCTTTACCAGGGATAAAAGCCAGTTCTCTACCTTCCTCACCGACAATTGCAGGTCCTCCTGGATGTCCTGAACTAGGTGTACCATCTGCATATTGGGGTCCGGCTTCTAATTGAGCATTTTGCCTATTAATTACTTGACGGCCATTTTCCTTCACAGATCCTTTCTTTGCTACTGGTTCCTTACCAAACAAACTCCCAATCCAGTTAACTGCACTAAGAACTCCGTTGTATAAAATATCATATTTACCTAATATCTCCCCGGTTGACCAGTTAACTTCATCCACATGATTTCCCGCTTGTTCTTGAGCAGCTTTAATAACAGCTACATGCTCATCCTCAGCAGTTGAAACAGTACTATCTCTCCGGCGCTCTGCATCTGCAATGAGTTTATCCGCTGCTTCTTTTGAAATGCTACCTGTTATGTCCCGTCCATATGTTATAGCAGCTATTTCTTCATTTGCCTTTTTATTAGCTTCCTCGACAACTTTATCCGTTGTTTCTTTAGAGTCCGCTACATATTTTGCTGCTTTTTCTGCAGAAATGATACTAGCTTCATTTTTAAGGTTTTGCTGAATTGTTAAATATTCATCTTTGGTTTTTGCTGTGTTTTCCAACATTATTTGATCATTAGTTAAGTCAATTTGCGCAATCCTCTCTCTAGCAGCTTGTCTTTCTGCTTCAGATTGACCTTGCATACCTCTGACTATTTCTAACTTTTTCGCTTCATTATCTGTTACTTGTTGCCTTTCCTCAGCGTAATGTTCATCATACTCAGCAAGTGTTTTCGCTTTATCCTCATCATTCAATGTCTTGTTCTGATTCAATTGCTCGACTAGTTTCGCCCGTTCTTCTTGGTGTCTTGTATCTAACTGCTCAAGAATCAATTTTGTCATTTCTTGATACTTTGCAACTACATTAGCAATGTGTTGATCCGTTACTTCTTCATTTCCAGTTGCCATTTGCATTAATAAAGAGTTCGAGTCCGTTTTTAGCTTATCGTATTCGGTTAGTACCTTTTTAGTTGACTCGGAAATTTTACCAGCAAAAACATCACTTTTAATTATTGGTTTATCCATTTCCTTATCTAGAGCAATAAACCCAGCACCTAAACCAACTAATGCAACTGCAGTCAATCCAATTGGATTAGTTAACGCTGCTAAAGCACCGGCTATACCGGCTTCCGTTCCAAGAGCACCTATCAACGGACCAGCTACTTTAAATAACGCGCCTACACCTGTTGTTAAACTCCCTAATACCATCAAAACTGGCCCTACAGCTGCTGCTACTCCTCCAATGGCAAGCATTGTTTTTTGTGCTTCTGGTGACATATCAGTAAAGGCACTAGTTACATCCCCAATAGTAGTGGCTACTTTCGGTAATACATCTTCAGCAACATCAAGAAGAACTTCGCCAACAGGCTCCATATCCTCCACAAAATCACGCCAAACCTTTGTTGCACGAGTACCTAAATTATCTCGAAGAGCATCACTTGCCTTTTTAGTTGCACCTTCAACATTTTTTAGCCCTTTACTTGCATCTAACATGGCATTAAATGCTTTCTCACCAAGATCTTCGAACTGTGTCCCAAAAAGCCCTACAGATGCTGCGTTCCTATCGCCTTCATCTTTTGTTTTCTTAAGAGCTTTAATAACTTTACCAAAGGCTTTTTGGGCATCTTCACCGCCGTTATTAAATTGCTTAGTCATTTCCTTAGCATTTAACCCAAGAGCCTCGTAAGCCTCTGTACTGGACTTAGAACCATCTTTAGCACGCAAAGAGAATTCTTTCATCGCATCGCCGACTTTATCAAGTTGGAAAGCTCCACCTTCTGCTCCAGCTTTAAACTTGGCGAACATATCATCAGCTGTCATTCCAAATTCGGAAAAATAAGTGGAGTACTCAGAAACACTATCAAGAAATTCCCCGCTAAAATTCAGGTTATCTTGGAAGCCCTTTGTTAAGTAATCCATCGCTTCAGTTGCAGATATACCGAACTGTTCCATCATTACCTTCACAGCTCTTAATGCTTCTTGTTGATCTCCCCAACCACGACCTTCAAACAGCTCTAAACCTGCATTAACATAAGAAAGATCAACCTCACTCAATTCACCTAAACTTTTAGTAACACCAGCTACCCTAGTGGAAACATCTTCAATGCTATCCCCGAATCCATCTTCCCATAGATCTTTGGCCACTCCATGCAGTTCCTTGGCTTTTTCTTCGGACAATCCTAGTTCTGCCTGAATGACACCAGAAGCTTTATCAAACTCATATGCGACTTCTCCTGCAGCAGCTGCTGCTCCAAATAATGGTGTTGTTAAGCCCGCAGTTAAAGCTAATCCTGCACTACTCATCTTTTTACCAACATTGGTTGCTGTTTCTCCAGCCCTGTCCATGGTTTGACTAAGTTGAGTCCATCCTGTTTCGGCTCGTCTTTGCTCTTCTCTCAATTCTGCAAGTTCGCGCTGAGTATTTGTTACATTTCTCCTTAGAGTATTTAAGGAAGCTACTTCACGGTTGTATGCCGTTGCAGCCCTCTCTCCTTCTCTTGAACCTTCTCCATGTTGCTGAACCATTTTTTCATATTCTTGTCGAGCAGCCTTAGTGATTTCCTCTTGGACTTGCATTTTACGATTTAATCCATTAAGTTTGGCTTCAAATGAAGCAAC
>Ga0268252_1001366_pt1 | contig 14000 bp, 21 predicted proteins | sample AgamicMgSfrz_FD_200244 | JGI IMG/M metagenome (GOLD analysis project Ga0268252, IMG submission 200244) | Agave microbial communities from Guanajuato, Mexico - Mg.Sf.rz (v2) (version 3) | ecosystem: Host-associated > Plants > Phyllosphere > Phylloplane/Leaf | place: Guanajuato, Mexico | collected... | reverse complement strand
GGAAAAATAAGCGATTTGAATTTTAAGGAGGAGACTGTCGTGAGTGAAAAAACAATCATTGATATCGAAAACAAATTGGAGAAAATGATGTTCCAGGATGTGAGATATGTGAAACGCACAAATAAGTGCCTTTTCTTTAAAGGTCAACATGTATTTGGTGGCGAGATTTTAATCAAGGTCAATAGAGAAACTTTAAATGTTTATTGGTTATATGTAGGGGAGATGGATTACAAATATCAATTAGAACGATCATTAAATGAGGTGGCATAATGCTATTCAAGCTTGTCATTGGTACGATAGACAACTACATTGTCTTAAAGAAAGATAAGGTTGAAGGAGCCCTTCTTCTTCGGCATCTTGTAAAAGAGTCCGATGTTTTTATCACATATGAGCAGCACAACCAAAATGATGTAGTCGCTGTATATTGGGGATGCGAAGGTTAATTATTTAAAAAGGAGAGTGTGTAATATGGCAACAGCAACTTGTCCGTACTGTACAAATCCTATTCAGAAGCCGGTATTCGAACATGATCAATGTTTTTGTTCCACTTGTAACGCGTATGTTCATTATTCACAAAACGGGAAAAGTAAATGCCGCTACAAGCTACAGAAACATGTGAGTCGTGATGTCATGAATATGGATCTACCTGAACTAATGGAGCTTCACAGCTACGATTTAAGTGCTGCTTTGATTATTGCCAAAGCCGATGAAAATGAAATTAAAGTAAATCAAATCACCGGTATCCTTGAAGATCGCTTCGGCTATGAGCCCCAGGTTACAAAACAAACTTTAATGAGCTTCTTAGAGAAATGTACTCGTAAACGCAATAAGTACAATGCTAAACAAAAACAGTTGCAGGTTCAATGAGAGGAGATTATAAGTTGAAAAAGATATTATTGCCATTATTGGGAGCAGGAATTTTTACAGCAGTCAAGGTTGTTAAAGATAAAGTCGAGCGTAGAAAATATAGTAAGATTTACGAGGATCACATTTGTCCTGAATGTTCTTTAAAAACTTTAGAAGAGGTTTCTGGTGGTGCTTATCTCCTCTGTGAAAACCCAGAATGTAGTTTTGTTATGGAGTATCGTCATTCAGATATTCGAGCTTTGGAAGAGTACGAAGCTCAGGAACAACTTGCTGCTGAATTGAAAAAAGAGGATAAATCATATTTAGAAGATTTTAAACAAAGTAAGTTTGCTGAAACCTACAGAGGATATTTAATTGATTTATTGGATAAGGCTTCATATTATATTGGTGATAAAAAAGCTGTTCATATTTTTCTGGATGATGTAGTTACTTATTTAATTCATCAAAATTTATTAATACCTGTTGAAGAAGTGAATGAGAAATTACATTCAATGAATGCAAATGAGATTTATAATTATATGGCTGAATCAGGTGTAGATCCAAATAACCTTGAGGGTGTTTTGGGTCATGAGTTAGATATGGCCTTTAGAGAATATGGTATTTCTTTCGTAAGTAAAATGGATTTTATCCCATTAGTACAATTGAAAGAAGCATCACCGGAAAATCATGTTTATAAGCTTGTTCATTATTATGACAGTGATCTTGATGAGAACCCAGTATTCATATCAGTACCAATAAATTCTCCTGAAAAAATGGTTTATACCCTGGCTTCTTTATTATTTAAATTTGAAGAATTAATTGACGAAAGTATATATGTTGAACCAGCTCATATAGTTAAGATTCTACAAAAATATTATGATGGTGTAGATGTAACGGGGCAATGCCAAGTCTTTTTACCGTATACCAATCTAGATAAAAGTAGATGGGATATAGTCAACAACTTTGCTATAGGGGTACACGAAGAAGAAATAATCACGATTAGTCAGATTGATTTATATTATGCTAGAGAATCATGCTGTGGTCTACCAGAATTAGATAAGATGATGGAGCTGTATTTACCTAAACATGAGGATTTTGAAAAAGACATTTTAGGATTAAAAGAACATTACAATAATCTTCAGATTCTCAGATTCAATGAAAGAAAGTTAAAGGAAGAATGTGAAATATGAGTGGGGAAATTAATATGTCAAAACATATCTATAAACTTGTTCATTATTTTTATGGGGATCCAAATGAACATGCAACATTCGTGGAAATGCCTATCAGTTCTATTGAGGAAATGGTGAATATATTAGGTGCTCTCTCTTTTAAATTTGAAGAATTAATTGATGAAGCTATTGCTCCAGATCTACCTCATTACGCAGACTTACTCGAAAAATATTATGGATGCAGAAATATCACTGAACAATGCCAAGTATATTTAGAACCTACTCAATTATCTAAAGATAAATGGGATATAGCTAATATCTTTAACCTTACAGTTGATGGACATCCATATAAGACTATTACTCAAATTGACCTGTATCAAGCTAGAGAATCTTGTTGTGGCCCTGGCTACGATGAACTAATGAACAAAAATTTACCTAAGGACAAGGAATTTGAAAGTGATATTGAAAAGTTAAAACCTTATTATCTTGATACAGGGGGTTCAATTATATGAAACAGTATTTATACAGAGCACAGAGAATGAGCGACGGTAAGTTTGTAATAGGTGCATTATTACACGTACCTAATAGTGCGTTCACATATATAGCAACAGTAGAAGCAATGGGGAATATGTGCGTCAATGAACTAGACGGCGGAAAAACAACTAATTTAAAACTTACAAGAGTTATGATTAATACCGTAGAACCTTATATGGAGATTGCCGAGAAAAACTGAAAGATAAAACAGAACATTAATTAAACGTCTCTAAATTCAAAGGAGAAATGATAATGGCACCAATTAAAGATAATATTTATAAGCTTGTTAGAATGATGGATTATGTTTCAGAGGAACAAGTTGTTTTTGTCCGCAGCCCTTTAGATGTAAAAACACTAATTGAGATATTAGCGGCAATCCAATTTAAATTTGAGGAACTAATTAACGACGGTGTGACTGTCGAAGAGAGACATTACGCAGAATTTTTACAGAAATATTATGGTATGGAAGACGTAACAGAGAAGTACAAAGAATTTAATGAAGACATAACAATGCCCTCTAAGAGATGTTGGAATATGATTACTAATTTTAAATTATATGATTACAGGGAAGGTATAAGCTTAATGGTCACTCTAGTTGAATTATATCAAGCCAGAGAGTCTTGCTGTGGCCCTGGTTATGACGAACTAATGAAGAAGCACATACCAAAAGATGAGGAATTTGAAAGAGATATTGAAAATTTAAAACCTTATTTTCTTGAACACAACTATTAAATAAAGGACTTCCTAGATGATAAAAATATTATACTTTTAAAAATGAGTAACCACCAAGTTGAGGGTTGCTCATTTTTTGTAAGATTATATAATTTAGGAAGACATGAAGATAATGGATTTTGTTATGAGCATTTTCTTCAATATAAATAAAAGGGAGTAAAAAATAATATGGTTAAATCCAAATATAAAACCAACTCTACTGAAAAAGAAGTGATTATTGAGTTAATTGCAGCAATACCGAATTACCTTCCTTATTTAGAACTTACAAAGGAGCAACATCTTGCTATAAATTCTTATCTAACATTGAGTTTACACCAGGGAAAAGCAATGAAAATGGTGGATTTTAAAAATTACTCTTCTGAGATGGCTAACAGCTTAATAGAGTTTATACAAAGTACAAGTCCACCTGATCTAATGGACAGCGTAATTACTATAGAAAGTACTTATGGTCCGGGCTTAGCTGATATATTGGCTTATGTGAAGAACGCTAGAGCTTTACGTATACAGGCACAATCAGACGTTGAGTATAAAAATGCTAATTATTATGTTCATGAGGACAAAAATGGAGATATTGTTCATAGCCTGAGTATGAGTGAAATAACTGTTAAGATAAAAGAAATACCGGATACGTACGAATCTGCTTTAATAGCTTTAGTTAACAACGTGCCGGAAGGTTTTATGAAGACTGAAAGGTTAGAAGATGTAGCAAATTTCTTTGCATATATGAACAGATATTTTAGTAAATACTTAAAGAAAAACAATATTCAAGAAGATGAGGAAGAGAGATCATTCTTTGAGTGAAATACTTTTACACCATGAGTAATATCGTGGTGTATTTTTTTGCTTAAATACAGAAAAGAAGTTAAAGACTGCTAAAATAGTGAATACATGTCTATGTAATGGTTATCGTTTTTATAAAGAGAAATCAAATTATAAGGAGAGAGATAGGATGAAAGGACTTATGATGAAATTTATACGAGGGAAAATATTTAAATTTGTGGTAGTACCCATATTAGCAATTGTGCTTATCATTGTTGCTGTGGATCAGTACCAGAAGAATAGAATTACAGAAAAAGATAAAGAGTACGTTGAATGGCACGACGAGCACTATCAAAAGTTAGATATCTATACAGAGGTATTAGAGGCTTTACGTGATGATTACACTGATTATGTGGAAGAAACACCAGTTGGACAACAGGATGGTCATGCGTTTTTACGAGCAGAGGCTGAAAAGTATCCAGAATTATATGATATGTATAACAAGCCTGATTTTGCTAACTTAACGCAAGAGGCTATTGAACATCCTTATCCAGATAATAAGCTTTTAAGAAATGCGCATGCAAGTTATAAAGTAGGGAATAGGGAGTTGCAAAGGTTCGCAGTCGATTTACTTGATGGCATTGGAGATGATGATGTTTATGCTCCATACACAGATAGAAGTGGTGTTTACTTTAGTTATTTATCTTCCGCTTATTTTCAAATCAGAGATGTAGAAAGAGATCACGAAGAATTAGACTGACAGTTTACAAGCTGTCTTTTTTTTATGTTTTTAAAGCAACAACTATAAGCTACTTTTGTTAAAGTTTTCTTACAAATCTTTCAGTTATTGAATAAGAGTTTGTTTGGGAAATGGAAGGGAAATTGTTATGGTAGCTTGCGATTATGCAAGTCCTCATAACTCAATAGAAGGGAGTTTTTTAAATGGCAGATACGTATCAAAACTATGCCGATTTAGCAGATTCTGAAGTGGAGGGAACGGATTATCAGATTCGTACACAAAAGAAAGACTCTCCTATTATTGCTCTTGCCATCCACGGTGGAGGAATTGAAACAGGAACTTCCGAATTAGCTATTGCCGCAGCTGGTGATCAAAACTCTTACTACCTCTTTGAAGGGTTAAAATCATCAGGTAATGGCGTACTTCACATCACTTCTACTCACTTCGATGAACCCCAAGCATTAGAGCTTGTCCCTACAGCAACTTACTCTTATTCATTCCATGGTTTTTCAGATTCAGAAAACAAACATACGCTTGTTGGCGGAGGCGATTTAGAGCTTCGTCAGAAAGTATACGATGCATTAGTAGCAAACGGCTTTAGTGCTGAAATCCTTGAAACAGGAGCAGAGTTAGGCGGTAGTGATCCAGATAATATCGCTAACAAAACAAAGTCTGGAAAAGGCGTACAGCTTGAAATCAGTACACTTCAACGTAAATCTTTTTTCGGTACAAATACACGAGAAGGAAGACCGCAAACTCAAAACGAAGAGTTCTATCGTTATGTAGAGGCGGTTAAGAGCACGTTCCCTTCTGCTTAATAAGTATGTTGGACAAGCTAGGTTCTTTTGAGCCTAGCTTGTTTGTAGTTTCCAGAAGAATAATGAGAATTTCGGTATGATGGATTTAATTCACTAGAAAGGAGTATGCAGCATGTTTCTTGATTTAAAAAATAATGAGCTTATTTTCTCCGATGTTCCAGACATGGTAGAGTTCAGAGAAGATTTAAAAGAAATAAAAGATGTGAAATATAGGGAGTACCTAAATAAATTCTATGTTTCTCTTGCTGATTTTGATGCGATCCGCTCCATTTTATCTAATAAGTACAGAGGGGGTATTAACTTTACCGATATGTATCAACGGTTTGCTAATAAGTTTGTATTGTCCCAGGGAGATGTGAAGATTACATGGAATACAGCAGTCTGTGAGATTGAGGGGCCTAATATTCCATGGCACGAGATTGTTCCAATGACTTCTTATTTTAATAAGGCTGCTAAGCGATCTAGAGCATATGGCAAGTCATGGAGCGGTTATGTACATTTGTTTGATCCTGTTAAAGGTAAATTCCCTTCTGGCTTGCTCGAACGTATTGTAGGTGCATTAAATAAGAATGGTGTACCATTTACAATTAACCAAACGTTTAGTTATCCCAAACCATACCTCAACCTTACTTCCTCTTTTTCTTTTGAACCTACTGAAGACCAAATTAAATCCGTAGCTGCTTTAGAAAAAGCGAATAATGGAATAGGAAAATTGCCTACAGGTTTCGGGAAGACCAGCTATGTAGCCGCTTCTCTTATTCAAAAGAAAGGTGTACGCTCTTTGTTCTTAGCAAACCAAAAGATATTAACAGGTGATGCTAAGACTGACTTTAGTAGCGTGTTTGCTGATAATGATATTTCGATTGGATATATAGGGGAAGGTGTATTTGAGACGGGGGATATTACCGTTGCCTCCATACAAACCATAGCATCTGCATTAAAGAAGCCAAATGAAAAGGAGCGTGAATTAGCTGAGTATCAAATAGGATTAGCAGAGCAACGTTTAAAGTTAGCTAGGGATGAAGAACAGAGGAAGGAAGCTAAAAAGGAAATCAAGAAGCATACCGCTCGTCTCAGGGGGATTGATGCACGAATTGAACGTCATAAAAAAATCATCCCATTTTTAAAAGAGATCGATTTATTTATCGTTGACGAAGCTCAAGTATTAGGCACGCAGCAATGGGACGCCTTTTTACATGCATGTCCAGCTCCATATCGATACACATTATCTGCAACCCCTACTCGAACAGATGGGGGCGGAATACAGATCGTAGCTGCGACTGGAGAAATGCGTTATGAATCTTTTGCTAGTGAACAAATAGAGAAGGGGAGACTTGCTGAATTTACTGGCCACTTTCGGAAGTTTGACCACAAAATGGAGAAGGATGTAGTTAGAGACCTTAAGATTGAGTATCACCAGGCATATGATATTTTTATTGTTCATAACGAGAAGAGGAATGATCATCTATGTGACAAGGTAATTGAATGGGCTAAAGATTATTATGTATTAGCACTAGTTACAAGAAAAGCGCATGGTGAGATTGTTAAGAAAATGCTTATTGAAAAGGGGATGAAAGAAGAGGACGTACATTATATTGATGGAGATACAAATGAAAAAGAACGAGTAAAACTCATTGAATCCTTTCGTAACTGTGAGTTTCCTGTTCTCATTGGCACCAGTGTATTTGACGTAGGGTTTAACGTGAAAAACGCTTCAAAGATGGTACGTTTTAATGCTGGAAGTTCTGAAGTACGGGAACCTCAACGTGCTGGTCGTACTGTTCGTAAACGTTTAGATGATAGTGTTGGAGAAACATATGATTTAATTGATACAAACTGCCCTTATTTTGAATCACAAGCTTGGAAGCGTCTTAGTCTATTAAGAGAAGAGTTTGGATCTGAACGAGTTAAGTTCCATTCAGGAATTATTGAAGGAGAGTTAAACGTGATAGGGCTCCAAGAGATAGTTTCTGTTATTCCAGAAGAGACAGATCGTGCCAAAGGAGAAGAAATAATAAGGACCTTGCAATTTGTAAATGATGACTTAGACGATGATGATACAGAAGAGTATAACCTCGATGATCTAGAACCAAATTTAAAAAGAATACTTGATGAACTTACACTAAAATAGGCAAAAAAAAGACCGGCTTAATGCCGGCAGAGAAAATTTTTCATCATAACATTACCATAATAATAAGGGGTTAGTAACTTCATCGCTGTTTTAAGAATAACATAGTAAAGAAAAAATAACTGGTAGTTGAATGTTCCTATGGGTGTAGGTTATAATCAAAATCTAGTTGTTTGTAATTTTGCTGAGAAAGAGTCCAGTCTTGTACTGGATTCTTTTTCGTGTATAAATGTATATACTTATTAAAATATAAAAGTATATACTTATATATTTTTGTTGACTAATACTTGGTAATATATTATACTAAAGTCAACAAGTTGAAGGGGAGAGATAAATGCTTGCAACCGACGAAGTTACGTTTAAAATGATTTCCGCTTTGAATGAACAAGGTTGTGAAGTAGAAAGGTTTTTATACAGTTATGATGGTTGGTATTATTTCTTGGTATATAAGCCTATGTGGGGAAAATGCGAGTTAAGAATTAAACAGCGTTTTTTAAAGCTAGGTTACAGCATAGAACAAACAACTTTGTGGAATCGAGAAAAGATTTAGCATGGAATATTTTTAATCTACTATGTTGCATAAGGAGTGTATTTATTATGAAACTGTTCGATCAATTCTCTAACTGGTACCAGAATGTAGGAGTTAATATCGCTGAAGAAATGCTACGGTTGAGTAAAGTTGCTTCACAGACACATAACTATGGGGATTTACTTAATGCCACTGGTATGGCTTTCGTTTACTTTATTTATGGATTGCTCCCATGGATCCTATTCGCAGGGATAGCATTGATTCCCCTTTGGCTGGTACTATTTGTAGGTTATAAGCGAATGAAAAAGGAGAGATTATGATGGGTATCATTCTAATATTGTCCATAATAATTGTTCTTGCCTGGCTTACTCATCTTATAAAAAGGCATATGTATCGTACCGAAATGATACGGCACATCGAAGAAACTATAAAAGTAAAGTATATGGAATACGATGGTGATGAAGAGGATCAACCAGGGCTCAAGGAGTTAAGAGAAGAACTAAGGAAGTGGAAAAAATGAAAAAGTTGGATAGAGAGCTTAGAGCTTCAGTTATTGGTCTCTTTCTCATTTGGGCAGCAGGCTATACTATATGGGAATATAGAGAATTAATTAAACCAATAAGCTATAAAATTTTCCCAGTACCTTTAACGAATTACAAGTTAGCAACCTATTTTTTTAGTGAAATACTCTCGCCATGTCTAGTAGCAATGCTTTGTTTTATTGCATTATTTTTTCTTTATTCATATGTCATAAGTATACTTTGCTGGTCAATGACTAAAACAAGAGCATTGTTTATGCGACATACATTTATTGAAAAGCATATTCTGAAAGTCGAACAAATCTTTATATTATGCATAACTGTTATTACTGTCTATCTAACTAAAGATTGGGGCTTATCTATGTTTCAAAATGCTGCAAGAGAAGAGTTAAACGATGTACTTGTTTTAGGAGCTTCTTATGTAGCAACTTTAGGTTGTTACCCAGTTTTTCTTTACTTCTTTGTTAGATCTTTTTATTACTTCCTTCTCCTAGGTATTGATCTTAAGAGAGCGCACTTTCTACACGGAAAAAAATTTAAACAATTATAAAGGGGAGTTTTATAATGAAAAAACACGATATTCTTATCCAAGGTGCAATTAAGGAATTAAAGGAAATGGCTGCTAAAAGTATTCCAGGAATGGGTGGACATCAAGCAAAATGCACGTACATGAAACATCTTACTGACATCTTATCAGGTCGTAGTGAAGGAAGCGTTACAATTATTGATCCTAAAGGCCATCTAGTAGAGGAGGGAAATAAAATGATCTATCCAGGGGGAATGCTTCGTCGTGGTCAATCAAGAGACATGGTGCCAGATGGTTATGTGGTTATCTCACCAAACTGGCTTAGAGAAAATGATTGTCTTGGAGAAAACCTATCGCTTGATGTTAACAGAGTAAATGAAGTTTTAGATGGGAGACCCTATGTTTTTGATGAAGCTGCCTTATTTGATGATTTAGAGATTCTAGAGCAAGTGATCATGAAATCAAGGCAAATCAGTATCTACAGACCAGGTAAAGGGGAAGATGAGAACGAAAAGTTTATTGCTTTAGATGAAGCTCATGTCTTAGCCCCTTATCCTTTTAAGTTAAGCGATAACTCTAAAAAAGGAGAGGAGCAATAAATATGGCTTCTAAGCTTAAAAAGATGTTAAAATCTATGACTGTTGAAGAAGTAATTGCAAATAGTAAAGAGATAAAAAACCTTATTAATAAAGTGCCAATGGATGGTTTCTTTTTAAAAGATTATGAAATAAATGGCGTTCTATATAAAAGAGAAGAGGAGTTTTTCCTTTTAAGAGAAGATAAGGATTCTTACATTGTAGAAATGAAAAAAGAATCTTTGCATGTTATTTCTTTACCAAAGGAATTAGAAGAAAAGGTATTTGTTTTTTAATAAATTCTATATAGAGGAGTTTTTTCTTAAACGTCGAACATCAAGGCAATAATGAATCTATTTAATAAGGAGTGTTTTTATGAAGAAAAGTCTATACAAAGACGCTGAGACTGTCTTTCATGAAGGAAATGAATCATCCGTGTTTCACTTTACAAAAACTATGCTTGAAAATAACATTGTGATTGAAGAAATTAACGATGAAATAGACCTAGAAGATCTTCCTGCTAGCACATGGATCAATGTGCTTCATCAGAATACAGTTGCTGGTGTGACTGTTGATACTGCAATTTATAGTGTATACACCGGTACTCATCTTGCACCAATTCAAATGTATGGAATTATTAAGAATATTTTCGAACTATGGGAAGAAAATTCGCCCCAGGATTTTATCGAGTTCATTGATGAAATGTGTGTTTCACGGATGAGTTCATCCATGCAGAGCAAATTGGAACACAGCGATGATATTATGTATAGAATTGAAAGTAAGCTTAATCTTATAAAATCTTTATCTGACTAAAACGAAACCGGGCAATGAAGATTAAATTTAAATAATTGGGTATTTTTTCAATATATGATAGCGGACAACTCTATGAACATGATATTGTAGAAAGGAAATGGAAAAAATAAGATAGAGGTGTCTTTTTGGAAGCACAAGCAGAAATAAAACGAATTAAAAGTAATGCTTTAAAGGGATGCTTACTATGGATTTTAATCCTGGCAAGTATCCCTGTTTTTTTATTTAGTTATTATTTTTATGTAATGGAATTTAAAGAAACAGAACTTAGTAGCAGCCTTTCGCCTAATCAACAAAATAAGATTGTTGTTGTAGAAAAGGGGGAACCATTTTCTTTTGGTGCTTCTAAGGTTAGGATTCACTATGGTTCTCATCATAAAGATTCTATTATAAGTAATGACGGTAGCCTTTTAACCGCTGCTAATGCATCAATTGATTGGAAAAATAATAATGAAGCTATTGTCACGTTACGGGGAAATGAGCAAGATAATGAAACAATTGAGATTAAATTTTAACATAAAAAAGCTGCTTATATTTAGTTCCTTCGGGAACGAGATTAATATAAGCAGCTTTTTTGTGCATAGAAAAAGGTCAGCTAAAACTGACCTAGATAAAAAGAGAGAATTTTGTCTCTTTTAGATTAACACACTATTTATCAGGAGGGAAATAATATGGAATTCAAAAAAGAAGCTCTTTACAATTTTAAGTATCGTGATGATGTAGAATCAGTGCTAGTTATTATTGATTCTGTAGAAGGAAGACGTTATGTTACTAATCAATATTCAGATCTAAGTAGAATTCAACATTACTATGCGAAAGGACTTAATTATGTTGGTACTCAATCTGATTATCAAGAATTCGAGCCTGAATTAGTATCTGAAAAGATTTTTTCTGACAATGGTTCAGACATTTATATTGAATTATTTTATAAGTTGCCTGATGTAGATGCCTATGCAAAAGCTCTTTATTCCGGATATCAATTACCAGGAGAATCACCAGTTAAAACATTTGAGGTAACACTTTTAGATAAAACACTGTAATCCACAAAAACTGGAGTGAGTACCATGTTTTTAACTAAAGAAGCTACGTATGTATTTAAAACGAGATATGCGACAAAACAAGCGCATGTAAGTATTGATGCAGAAGAAGGAAGACGTTATTTGCTAAGGGAAGACGGGCGTTACAAGTTGCCAGATTCAAGCTTTCCAGATGACCAACCCATGAACAATACTGAACCTGATTTATCTAACAGTAACCCGCTTAACTATAAAGGTACTGGCGCAGAATTCAGAATGATTGAAGCTGAATTAGTAAATGAAACAATTTTCTTCGAAAGTGAGTATAGTGTTAGTTTTTCCTCACTTTATAAGCTCCCCGACGTAAATCAATATGCACGAGTTGATTTTTATTCGCCTCTTCCAGTTCAAGAAAATGATCCAGCTAACACAATCTTCAATGTTACCTTCTTAAGCAAACTAGTCCCATAAATAAAAGAAGAGAGGTTGTTTTAAAAAACGACCTCTCAAATTCCTTTATATCGTTCCAATTAAACAATGGTCAATAGATTACATTCAGAAATAACAAAACCTTTTATAGAGTCTCTAGGAGCTTTAATTTCAAATACTTCGTTAAACACTTTAAATTTACTCTTATTATTGTTATAAATAACGCTTTTAATGTACTTTTTATAGAAAGGAAAATAGATACTTATTTTCATGTAATCTTTTTTAGCTATTACATACCTTGTAGAAAAACTGCGTATTTGTCGTCACTAAAAGTAAAAGGTATAACTAACATATTTAGAAGTTAGTTATACCTTTTACATTACATATCGTATTAAAATTACAGTTTCATAAAGAAATCATTAACTGTATAATTCGTATCATACTTTTTGTTAACCATTTCAATTGCCGCTTTAAATCGAAACATAGCATGTCTATCTTCGTAGTTATCACCATATAGAAGGTAATTACAGAATGATATCTTGGTCAAACTTATAACCATTAAATCTTTAAGATCTGGTTCATCAAAATTTTCATATATGATTTTATAAAAGTTATCTAAGCGATTAAGAAGAGATTCTTCTGTAACCAAAATTGAATTCTCAACTTTCGTTCTTCCCATATGTACATCACTCACTTTCATCTTTGTATATTCACTATACAATAGAAAACGGAAAAAAGTTAGTTTTACTATCATCCGCTTGTTAACGTTTAGAGAACTACGCAATACTGGAGAGTACTATACGGATAACAATTTAACTAACTTTTTTCCTTCAATAGTCGCCATGTGTAAAATACAGATGTGTTACTGATTTTCACAAAATATATTATGACCAAATGTATCATTTTATATACTTATATGTATTGATGAAATTGAAGATTATATGTTAGCAAGAAAGGGAATATACTTGTGGAAAACACCTATCCTTTACCCGAAGGAGCTAGGAAGTCGGTGCGGAAACACCGGCTTTTTTGCTGCTTAAAAACCACAAAGAAAAAGACGGCCTATGGCCGCCTTAATCTCGATTTTATTCTACCTAAGAATAATATAGTGCACTCAATAATTAATGTAAGGTTAACATACGGTGTCATATATTGCAAAAAAATTAGGGAGCAAGGGATAGCATGATCGTCATTTAGTGGGTAACAGAAGAACAAGCTTACTGCTACGAGGGTATTGTGCCGCTAAATTAAGATATAGCTATCCGTTGCTATTATGCCTCGAAAAACCAGAAGTACGGTGAATCACCGTTGAGTTTTCACCGCATTTTTATTATTTCTAATTAACTGGATATATATTCATCTTTTTCTTACAGAATAGTCCAATACATGGTAAAATCAGGTTAGATACAAACAGAAAAATTGAATATGGGAGAGTGGCCGGGGATGAGCTTAAGCATTAATGAGATAATAAAAAACAAAAGAATTTTTGAAATAGACGACGATTGCAATTACTTTATCTTAGACGAGAAGAAAATCAAAAAATGCATGTGTTATGACTATGTTATTGCTATAAAACATGGTGATTTACCTTATCCTAAAAAGTGGTTAAGATTTTTTGATATGGAACACCCCATAAAGGGACAGGCAATACCTATTGAAGAATATAATAGCGATGACTATGAATATGTTTTTATGCCGGACTTTCATTTTCCTGATGAACTCAAAAAACCGCTTGAAGAATTAGGACATACTAGAGGTAGAGGTTATAAAGCTGAAAATTTTTTAATTGAACTAGATGAAATTCCAGAACAGCTTTTACCTGTTGTTAAGAATATGATCATTGAGAATCAA
>Ga0268252_1001365_pt1 | contig 14006 bp, 16 predicted proteins | sample AgamicMgSfrz_FD_200244 | JGI IMG/M metagenome (GOLD analysis project Ga0268252, IMG submission 200244) | Agave microbial communities from Guanajuato, Mexico - Mg.Sf.rz (v2) (version 3) | ecosystem: Host-associated > Plants > Phyllosphere > Phylloplane/Leaf | place: Guanajuato, Mexico | collected... | reverse complement strand
TTCATAAAAAAGAAAAAGTTAATGATACAAAAGAAACGCTTGAAAACATGCTATCTGATATTAATGAACTCAAAGATAAAATTGACTTTGAGATGTCTGTAGAAAACGTAATGAAATACAAGACGCTTGTAAAGTCCTTTTTATCTTTCTATGCAGATAATGCGCTGCAAACAAAAGACATTATGTATAGAAACGGTAGACATAACGAGAAACTTACAATCGTGAAAAAGATAGACGATGGAATAAATGAACTAGATGATGCAATGTCTCTTCTAGATACTAAAAGTGGTCATTTAGACATGCTAAAAAAAATTGGTGAAATTAATGGAATGATTGTGAATTTAAGAGTCTAACCAATCTTATGTGCTTTTAAAGAGAAAGAAGGAATTAAGGTGTACGAAAGCTTAACAGCTAGATTATTAACAGTGAAAAGAAACTACCAGACAGGGGTTAATATAACAGAACAAATATTTGAAGCTTTGAAGAATAATGAGATTAAATTATTGCCTGAATTAACAATACAACAAACGGAATGCATGCAAGAAATAACAAGTGGAAAAGAAGAGTTAAAAGAGACTGTAAAAAACATAATAAAAACTTATAATGTTCCAGCAGACGAATATAAAGTTCAGCATATTCTACCTTTATTTAAACAAATTCAGAAAGAGAACATTTTGGATTTATCTAGAGAAATATATGAACTAGAAGTTCTTCTTCAGAGAACACTATATAGAAATCAAGATATGCTTGATGCCATTATTCGCTCTACACAAACAATTGTTGATACAGCAGTGGATTATAGTGAAAATGAGTACAAAGAAAGTCAGATATTCCTTAACGAAAAATTTTAACGAGAAAGGTAGATACATATGACATTGAGTTTTAATACCTCCTTATCGGGTTTAATGGCGGCACAAAAAGCCATGCAAGTAGCACAAATGAACGTTTCTAACATGAATACAGATGGTTATGTTAGGCAAAGAGTTGAACTTGCTGAAAATACCTCTGCTGGTGGTTCGGGAGTAGAGCAAAAAATAGGTTCAGGAGTTATTACTGAAAATATTTCTAGAATGACGGATTTAATTATGCAGAGTAATTATAACAATCAATCATCTAAGGTAGGTTACTACGAAGAAGTTGAATCAACATTATCAGAAGTAGAAACAGTTATGGGTGAGGATTCTATCGGAAAATTAAGCAATATGATGCAAGATTACTTTAATTCATGGCAAGAACTATCAAAGTTCCCTGAGGAGAGTTCTTATCGCTTTGCTTTGGTTGGGGAAACAGGAAAACTAACTCAAAAAATCAATGAAATGGGTAAAGAATTGGGACGAGTGCAACAAGATGTTATTGATAATACTCAAGTTCAAGTTAAAGAAATGAACACTATCCTAACGGGGTTAGCAGAGGTCAATAAGAAAATTAATGAAAATGGTAAATTCGTTTCCAATGGATTATTAAATGAAAGAGATAGGCTTGTTAACCAATTGTCATCGTATACACAAGTGGAAGTCAGTTATGAAAGTAGTAATCCTGAAGCAGTAAGTATCCGCTCGGGTGGAGTTTATCTTCTTGACAACGAAAAAACATATGATATTCGTTTAATGAAATCAAACGATGAATACTATTTATCTAATGGGGCAGCAAGAATTGATGTATCAAACGGTAAGCTAAAAGCAAACTTAGACTTAGTAGATAATTACATTGGAAAATACACAAATCAATTAAATAAATTAAGCACTGAATTAATTAATCAAGTAAATAGCCTCCATAGTTCTGGATATAGCATGAATGGAGATACAGGTATCGACTTCTTTGTGGGTACATCAAGTAAGGATATAAAAATTAATCCTATCTTAAAAGATGACCCTAGTAAAATTGCTACATCCGCTGTAGCCGGTGTAGAAGGAAACACAGATATTGCTAAGCAAATCTCTAATGTAATTAATCAACCTGTTGATTTGAATATGAACTTTAGAAACTATGTTAATTCATTCAGTATGGGCATGGCTCAAGATTTAAATAATGTATCAAGTCAAGTTACTGTACAAAATGAAGTATTAGTGGGCATAGGGGAACGAAAAGCTAGTTTAGAAGGTGTTAACTTAGAGGAAGAAATGACTAACTTAATGATGTACCAGAAAATGTTTGCTGCAAATGCAAAATCTATAAAAACACTTCAAGAAACATTAGACACAATTTTAAATATCATGAACTAATTTTTATGAACTAATTTTATAGGGGGGTATTATTATGAGAGTTGCTTCATTTCACCAATTTAATAAAACACAATACAATATTAATTTAATTCAACAAAAACAGGCAAATCAACAATTTCAGCTTTCTACAGGTAAAGAATTTTCTAAAGCAAGTGAAAATCCAATTAAAGCAAAACAGGCAGAAATTATTAAGCAGAGCATGGATAAAGTAGAACAGTATCAAAAGAATGTGAGTGACGCTAAAGGGATTATGGAAACAGCGGTAACTACTTTACAAAATACATACCAGCTCTTAGAAAATGTAAATACAGAAATTTTAAAAGCTCAAAATGGTACGTATAACGAAAATGATATGCAGACTATTGCTATGGTTATCGATAAAAGTATTGAACAAGTGGTATCGGCTGCTAACACAACTCATTTAAACAGATATATTTTTTCTGGAGAGAAGATACTAACAAAACCATATGATTTTGATGGGAACAATTTAACCTATAACGGAAATGGAAACGATGTAAAAATTGCTGTATCTCCATATGTCGATACTACAGTAATGTCTAGTGGAGATAAACTATTTACTAAAACGATTAATGACTTGGTGACGATTAGAGACCAAATTAAAGCTGGAGACAGAAGCGGTTTAGCTACAAGTTTTGAAGAACATAAAAAAAATATGGATAATACCTTAAACCAGATAGCCACGATTGGTGTAAATATGGATGGGTTAGATATTGTAAATGAGGGATTTATTGCTCAGAAAAACAATCTAGAAGCAAGGCGTTCTGATGCGGAAGACATCGATTTTACTAAAGTAATTGTTGAATATTCCGCTACTCAGCAAACATATCAAGCAACTTTAAAAGCCACATCTATGATGTTTGATTCAAGCATACTAAACTATATTTAATGCAATAAATTTTTAAAAAAGAGGTGAATGAATATATGGCAGCAGAATTAACAAGATTTGATAATACAACCCGTTTAATGGGTATGAGTAATAGCTTGTTTAATACCAATGACCTTGTTGAGGCAGAATTGCAAATTTTAGATTTACAAGCAGAGCCAAAAAGAAATCAAAAAACACTATTAACTGAAGAACAGACCGTTTGGAAAAACTTTAAGACAGACTTTAGCACGTTGACAAGTGCCTTTACTGATATGAGATTTTTCAAAACAGGTCAAAAGGATATCTCTTATACAAAAGACGGAGTGGTAGGTTTTACACCGGGAACTAATGCGCAACCGGGGGAATACATAGTTAATGTTAGTAAGCTTGCTGAAAGGCACCAAATAGCAGGAACGGACATGGGTTCAACAGACCAAGCGTTAGGGAAAGATGATGTCGCTAAAATTAATGGCGTTGACTTAGAAATAACAAGTGACATGTCTCTTAGGGACGTTGTTAATAAAATTAACAGCGGTAGTTATAATGCTTCTGCATCAATTATTTCTAATAGGCTAGTTATTACAGCTAAGGAAACGGGTGCACAGAATAAATTATCTTTAGAAGACGGAGCAAACGGCTCTTTAAATTCTTTAGGTATATTAAATGCAGATGGTTCGATTGCAAATGAACTACGTCCAGCACAAGATGCAGAGTTTAGTGTAAATGGAATTTCGTTAACTAGGTCTACAAATACAGTTTCTGATGTAATTGATAATGTAACTATAGATTTAAAGAATACTTCTACAGAAGATATTCGTATTTCGGTTAAGAACAATACCACCGCTACTGTAAAAGCAGTTAAAGACATGGTTAATGCGTATAACAAAGCGGTTCTTCAATTTCAAAAATATACGGATAAAGGTACTTATCTTCAAGGTCAATCTATTCCTTTGAATGTTAAAAGAGAAATGTCTCAGTTATCAAATTTTTCATCAGCTACAGGTGGATATTTATATGAATACGGAATAGAGACGGATGGAACTGCGAAAGATGGAACGCTTAAGTTGGACGAAACAAAACTAGAAAAGATGTATAACGAGGACCCTAAAAAATTCGAAAATATGTTTTTCGGTCAAAACGGTTTAGGAAAGTTTATGGAAGAAAAAATGCTTAAATACACAGGGGAAACCGGAACAATTAGTACAAAGATAGACGGATTGCAAAAGAGTATTGATAGTATTAATAAATCACTAACGCAGTTTGACCAATATTATGAAAATCAAAAAAATACAATATTAAGCAAGTATGCAGCTTTTGAATCTACTCTAGCCGGATTAAACTCTACAATGGATTACATGACTGCGCAATTATCATCAATGAACGGTTCCAACAAAAATAGTTAAGAAAATAAATCGAGGGGAGACAAACAATGAGCGGTTACAATATATATCGTGAAAATGAAATTATGACAAACCATCCAGTGGAAAATACAATTCTAATGTATGAAAATTGCATACAAAGATTGAGAATAGTGAAGAAACATTATCAAGAATATAAGTTTTCAGCAGCTGATGAGCAATTAGAAAGGTTAGAACAAATTGTTGAGGAATTAAAACTTCAAGTTAATGAAAAAGCTGACCCAGAGTTAGCGGAGCTATTATATAGATTGTACGATTATACATTAGATGGTATCTACAAAATTTATAAATTCAGAACAATTGAACCAATGGAAGAAATAGAAAAGATTTTGTTAGATTTAATAATAAGCTTTAAGGGAGCCATGAAACTTGAAGAAGGAAAATGAAATATTAAATGATTATATACTTCAACTCGATGACTTAATCAGAAAAGAGCAAAATACGGATTTTGATAGAGTGTTAAAAGAGTTTGAAGATTGGATAAGAAGTGTACCTCAACAGGAAAAAGAAGATATCCTCAAAGAAGCTATTCCTAAGATTGAAAAATACATAAAGAAAGCTGAAGAAAAGATGAAAATGTATGAAGATATCGGCATGGATAAAACACTGAAAAGGGATATTAATCAGAAATACAGTCAGTACTAAAAAGGGGTGAGGGATATTTTAGAGATATTAGGAGTATTTATAACACTAGCTTCAATTTTATTATTAGGCTTACTAAATAGAGTTTGTCTTATAGTTATAAGAAAGAAAAAGTACAGCATAAAAATAAAAATAGTTAGTGTTGTAATTTTAATTATTGTAAATATAATAATTATGTATGGAATGAATGGTGTGCTAGGAAAAGTAATGTTTTTAATACCGCTAATACTATTCGGTCCCTCATGTACTTTATTTTTTAATAAAAAAGACGATAGATAGAAGGAAATACAACTTGTATTTCCTTCTTTTTTTACCAAAAAAATAAAATGAAGTTGCATAGTTTATGGTACGATGAGACTGACATAAAGGAAATGAGGAAATATAAAGTGCAAAAAAACGTATTAAGAAGAATTTTCATTGGAACTTTAATTGTTGTAAGTTTAGTTTCTCTAGGGTTACTAGCAATATATATTTTTGCTAAATCGGGATGTGGAGAAGAAACAATAAAGAAGACAAGGCTATCAAGTCAATACAATTTAGAATTACAGCGTGGAAGTTGCGGTGCAACCACAGGTTTTAGTTATTCCTTACTTATAAAGGGAAAAGATAAGCAGGAAGAAAAGATTTTGGACTTTGATATGCTAAAAGAGGAACCAATAATTCAGGCTAAACTAAAAGGTAATAATCTTGAAGTGTCTTATCATCCCGCAACTGTAGTATACAAGCAGGTAAATAGCTTTAATGATATTAGGATTAAGTTTAAAAGAAAAGGTGGGAATTATGAAATCCCTTCCTATCTGAAAGAAAATAGAAAAGTTTTAGATGTAGAGTACACAATATTATTTGATAATGACCTAGAAATTTTTAGCGATGAGGAAATTCTTGCTGCCCAATATGGCTATGCTGTTAACGGAAAGGGAGAGAGCTTAGGAAATTGGAACAAAGACTGGATAGTGATTGGAGAAACCAATTATGAGATACCCATTGCCATGGAACCAAACGACCCCTATGTTTATGTAGTAAAAAAAGATGAAGCGGGATGGAAGAAAATTAAGATAGCAAGTTCCTATCTGGAATTCCAAAATATATTAAAAATAATAGATAGGAATTCAGAAGATAGGGAGTTTAAAGAAGATAGAAAGGACAATCCGTTACCATCAAAGGAATTAAAAGAATTTTGGTTAAGAGTAAAAGAGGCAAATGGGAATAGAGAATACTGGAATTACTGGGTAGGGGGAAAGCCATTCGTAAAAGGATATAGCAAAAGTTAATATTAAAAGGTTGAAGAGGGGCTTTATATATTAGATAAAGCGCCTCTTTTTTTTAGTGAATCTAGATTATTACTTGCCCCTATATTTTAAGTATCTCTACATCTTATTAAAATTTGTAGGGTTTTAATGATTGACGATAAAAAGAGAATAAAAGAAACTGAGATTATTTTGAAATGAGGGAAGTACATGAGCTTTATTGATGATATAAGTGGAATAATGGATTATTCCGTACGTAAAAGGGATGCTATCTCAAATAACATATCAAATCAGGCTACACCAAATTATAAAGCTCAGGTTGTTAAATGGAATGATGCAATGAATCAAAATGGTAATGACCTAAAAGTGACAAATAAAGGGCACATTCCTTTACAACAGAGTAAAGATAGTTTCACTATTGAAACCGATAATGAGACACAAGTTAGGTCAGACGGAAATAATGTAGACCAAAATAAAGAAATAGTTGAAATGATGAAGAATAATCAATTATTTTCTACTTCCTTGAACGCTTTAAATAATTATTATGAAGCAATGGGAGCAGCAAGAGGTAAGTAATTTCTTTGGTATAAAGGGGATATGAGATGTTTAACAGCATAGATATATCAGGTTCAGGAATGGCTATGGCGAAGAAATGGATGGAAGTATCAAGTAATAATATAGCTAATATGAACACAACTAGAGGCAGTGACGGAAATCCATACAGAAGGCAAACTGTTGTTTTGGAAGAGAGAACTAAGTTTGAAAATTATTTAAATAAAGATGTGAGTGCCGGAGTTCAAATTAAAGAAATTGCATCAGACAAATCTGAGGACTTAGTATATAATCCCGACCACCCGGATGCAATGCAAAATGGATATGTAAGAATGCCACAAATTAACCTTACTGCGGAAATGACCAACATGTTGGCTGCTCAACGAACGTATGAGGCTAATGCATCTACATTCTCAGCAAATAAAAAAATGATGGATAAAGAACTTGAGATTGGTAAATAAAAAATTGTTAAAGGAGGTTAGGTAGTAAACTACCGAAACTATGAAAATACTTAACGTTGATAAGAGTAATAATAACTTTTTTGACTTGAATACAGGTACTCAAATAACGACAGGAGAGAAGTCGAAATTTGAAGGGATGTTAAATACTATAGATTCAATAGAAAAAAATCAAATTGAAACTAGAGCTTCTATTACTAAAATGCTAACAACTGGTGAAGGAGATACTCATGAACTATTAATTGCATCTAATAAGGCTGTATCTCAAATTAAGACAGCTTCTGTATTTAGAGACAAGTTCATAGAAAGTTATAACACAATCATGAATACACAAATCTAATAGGAATGGGCGTGTGAATATTGGAAGAGAAAAACCTTATAGAAAAAGTAAAAGAATTCGCTCTCAAGTATAGAAAATTCCTTATTGGTTTTGTAATTGTATTGGTTGCTTTGTCTACATTTATAAGTTTAAAACCAGATGGATACGAAAAAGTATACTCTAACTTATCTGACGAAGATAAACAGGCAATTATAGTAGAACTTTCTAAAAGAGGAATAGACTATAAATTAGACGAAACTGGACAAAATTTATCTGTAAAAAAGGAAAGTGTGAGTGTAGTAAGACAAGAAATGAATGACCTAGGTTTACCTAGTAATTCAAGTGGGACTGAAGGGTATGATTTATTTTTAGAAAACTCTTTAGGTACTACGTCGGAACAACAAGCGTTAAAAGAATTAGCGGCAAGAAAAGGGCAACTTGAGTCAGAGTTAGTAAAGAGTTTTCCTTTTATTGAAACAGCAAAAGTAAACTTTAATGTACCAAAAGATGAGAGCATTTTTGAAAAAGAAGAGAAAAAAGGTACAGCTTCAGTAACTATTGGATTTAAAAGAGGGACAAATATTACCAAACAACAGCTACTTGGAATTCAGAATATGGTAAGTTCCGCACTTCCTAATATTTCTCCTGATGATGTCAAAGTAATAGATACTGAAAAAGGGATTATTTCTAACAGTGCCTTAAACGATGATGAAACAGGTTCAAGTGCATATGAGAAACAAATGGAAATAGAAAAACAAGCGGAAAACAATATTCATGATGACATTAAACGCTCACTATCTAGTCTTTTTGGGTATGATAATGTTCAAATTAACGTAAAAACATCAATTAATTTTGATGAAATTGTTCAAAACATAGAAAAGTATGGAGACGATGGAGTACTAAGAAGTAGAAATAAGCAGGATGAGGATACAGTTAAAGTAGATGGTGCAACAGCTCCAGAATCAGGAACAGACTCAAATGGTGAGGTTGTAGGGTACGATGTTAGTTCAAGCGGTGGAAAGGTTGTCTACCAACAAAAGAAGAATAATATTATAGAGAATTTTGAGATATCAAAAACTGTTGAAAAAGTAAGGAAAAATCCAGAATTAACTAATACAAACGTAGTTGTATGGGTAAATCAAGCTGCACTTAAACAAAGGCAAATTAATGTTAGTCAGTTTAGAATAGCTGTTGGAGTAGCTGCTGGTCTTACATACAATCAGCAAAATGACACATTTACTAATGGACAAGTAAACGTTCTGTTCTTGGATTTCCAAGATACACCTAAAACAAAAGCAACAAAAACTAAACAAAAGACAGGTCTTGCAGGTTTTATGGATAAGTACGGTCTATATGTTGTCATAGGCGCGGGTGTTTTAGGTTTAGTAATTGGAATACTAATCTTCTTCCTTGTTAGACGAAAAAAGAAAAAAGAAGCTGAAGAAGCAGCGATGCAAGCAGCAGAAGCAATTCTTAGAGACCAAGAAGAAAGACAATTAAACAACTTAAACTCAAACTTAACGAATAAAGAAGATAAAGGTGAGCAACCACACAGTGTAAATATCATTATTGAAGGTGACGAGCCAGTAGAAACAGAAGAGGAAAAAGAAATTAGGATAAGAAGAGAAGTTAGACATAAAGAATTAAATGAGCAAGTGGCAGCTTTAAGTAATGGTTATCCTAAGGAAACAGCAGAATACATAAAGAAACTACTAAAAGAGAGGAAGTAGTTAAAAGTGGCAAATGAAGAAAAAATAGAATTAACGTCGCGTGCGAAAGCAGCGATGTTGATTCGCATGTTTACAACGGAAACAGCCCAACAAGTTATACAGGAACTTAATAAAGAAGAACAAGAAATCCTAGCACAAGAACTGGCTAAATCAGGTGATTATACAAAGGATGAGTATAATGAAGTAATGGCAGAATACCTCTTCTACTTTGGAAGCAGGAATATAGGAACAATGGGTAATGGAATTGAGTATTTAAGACAACTATTTAAACATATGGATGAAAAAGAATTTCAGAAAATGCTTGGTAGAGTTTACTACGATGTAGATAATCCTTTTGAATTCTTAAAGAAAGTAAAAGATGTAGAACCTCTTATTACTGCATTAGCAAAAGAGGACACACAAACTATAGCTCTTATATGTAATCACTTAGATTCAAAAATAGCTGGAGACCTCTTGCAATCACTGCCAGAAGAAAAAATGATAGATACATTTGTAGCTCTAGCGAAATTAGAGCAAGTAGATAGTGAATTAATCGCAAAAATAGGTAAAGCTGTAGAGAATCAACTTAACAAAATGAGTATGGGAGATTCCAATCAACAAGAAGGATTAAAATCAGTAGTTAGTATTCTAAATAATGTTCCAAGGGGAATTGAAAAAGTTGTATTAGAAAGATTAGAAGAAATGGATAAACCGCTGTCTATAACAATTAAAGAAAACCTATTTACTTTTGATGATTTGAAGACACTGGATAACCTCACGTTGCAAAAGGTTCTTAATGAAGTTCAAGATGTTGGTGCATTAGCGAAAGCAATGAAGATAGCACCAGAAGAACTAAAAGAAAAATTATTGCAATCTATGTCAGAGGGAAGACGTGATATGGTTACCATGGAATTAGATAGTATGGGACCTTTAAAACTAAAAGATGCAGAAAAAGCGCAAACAGAGATAGCTAATTTAGTAAAACGTCTTGAAAAAGAGGAAAAAATTCAAATAAATAGAGGCGATGAAGATGTCATTTTATAATTACAATGGAGGTAACAGAATCCCAAAAGATTCTGTTACTATTTCTGATGAAAAGTACTTAATAAAAGTCCAAGATATTATTCCAGAGGAACTCTTAACAACGGAAGAAAAGCAAGAAAGGTTTAAAAAGACAGAGTTAGAGATAAAAGAAGAAGAATTGAAGTTATATGAAGATGAATTGCGAAGAAAAGAGGACGAACTAAAAAATAAATTAGAGCATTATGAACAAGAAAAAAGTGAGTTTCTTCAAAGATTTAGAAATGAAGAAGAAGAATATGAGCGCAAAAAAAGACAGGAATACTACGATATGAGAGAGTTTATGTGGGATAGCGCATTGTTGTTAGCTGAAAAAGTAGTTGGACAAAAGATAAAAGCTAATGATTTTTCAATGGAAAATATGTTTACTAATTTGTTAAAAAATTTACCAGTTGCATTTGAAGAGTTAACAGTAACCATTAACCCTGAAACATTAGATGTATTAAATGGAGAAAATTCAAAGAGTAGCTGGATGTTAAAAAATATTAACTGGAAGTTTGACTATAGTATGAAGTTAGGTGAGTTTATTGTAGAAGATGAAAAAGAATTTTATGATTATCGCTTTGAATCTATTTTTGCTGAAGTGAAAAATAAAATAGAACAGCGAAATAAAGATGTTAGGAATGGAGAAGAATGATTGAATTTCAACAAGAAAATGAAAGTTGGAGTGAAATTATTAGTTCCTCTCCGCTTTTTTTAAGAAGAGGGCAAATACATACTATTAAAGAGCAATATTATATATCAAAAGGTCCAAAAGCAAAGATAGGTGACATCTGTTTAGTAGGCATAAATAATATAATGTGTGAAGTAATAGCAGTAAACAAACAAGATAATATTTTATTGCCATTTAATACAGGTGAAAGAATAGAAAATGGAGACTGGGTTGAAATAATTTCGGATACAGTAAAGGTTCCGGACATGCAGCATATTTTAGGGAAAGTACTGAATGCAAGTGGCGAAGTAATTAATGGTTCAAACCAAGTACCTTTTGAAGAAGTTTCTTTAGAAAGCCCTCCAATTAATGCATTTGAACGAGAAGAAATAAATGAGTCACTTGAAACTGGTGTAAAAGCAATAGATGCTATGATGACTATTGGAGTTGGACAAAAAATAGGAATTTTTGCAGGCTCTGGGGTCGGTAAATCGACACTGTTAGGTATGATTGCAAAAAATGCAAAAGCAGATGTTATCGTTATAGGACTTGTAGGAGAGCGAGGTAGAGAAGTAAAAGATTTTATCCGAAAGGAATTAGGAGAAGAGGGCTTAAAACGAAGTGTGTTAGTAGTAGCTACATCTGATGAAAGTAGATTAATGCAATTGAGGTCTGCAAAGTTAGCCACATCTATCGCTGAAAAATTTCGAGATAAAGGAAATAAAGTTTTATTAATGATGGATTCTGTAACTAGATTTGCAGACGCTAGGCGTGATTTAGATATTTCTACTCAAGATTTCCCTGTGGGCGGAAAAACACTGTCTATGGCAGACTATATGAAGAAATTATTAGAACGTTCGGGTAAAACTAAAAAAGGCTCTATAACAGGAATATATACAGTATTAGTAGACGGTGACGATGAAAATGGACCGGTTCCGGATTTGGCTAGAGGTATACTGGATGGACATATTGTTTTAAGTAGAGATTTGGCAACAGCTGCGCATTATCCAGCTATTTCTGTATTAAGCTCTGTAAGTCGTATTATGGAAGATATAGTAGACGAAAAACATTGGAATATAGCAAATAAAGTTAGATATTTATTGTCAATATACAGGGACAATGAAACATATTTCAAGTTAGGAACTATAAAAGAAACAACAGATAATCAACATATTTTTGAAGCTAAAAATAAAGTAGAGTTAATTAATAAATTACTTGTACAAGAGAGGAACACAAAATTTAAAATGGACGAGACCATTCAATTGTTTGAGGAAGTTATTTAAACAATTTAAAATAAAATAACTAATTTTGATGAATGTTTATAATAAACATTCATCTTTTTTGCATGAAAGGGAAGTTTTAATGAATGAAAAGACATATAAAGCAGTAAAGTTCAAATTTGAACAAGAGAAATTGACTATTGAAGAAGAAATAGCAAGTCTTCAACTAAAAAAAGATAAGGTTATTAGCAGGAAAGAAACTGAAGAAAATAAGTTAAAAAATTCTTCCAATTTACTAAGAGAAAGAAAAGTAGTAACCGCTGCATTACTAAATCAGAGATTTGATTATGCATTTGTTAAGCAATGCGAAAGAGAGATTGCTCTAATTGATACATATATTGAAAAGTGTAATAACAATTTAGAGGTTATAAAAGAACAGGAAAAGTACATAAATGGTATTTATTTAAAACGAATAAAAGAAAAAGAATATAAAGAGAGAAAAAGAGAAGAAGAAACGTTGGTTGAGTATAAAAAGTGGTTAGGGTTTTCTTAAATAAGGAGGTAGGAGTAATACTCCGTATATTATGAATGTAACCAATTTAATAGATATAGGTACAAAAGGGTTAAACAATGTGGAACCTAAGAACGAATCGGTAGAAAAAAGCGGCAATCAAGGAAAAGGTGATAGTGGGTTTGAAAGTGTTCTTGCAGGAAACAGTAACAGGTTAGCGGGTAATGACAAAGTTAGGACAATAGTAGATGCTGATAAAACTTTAGAAGTTGAAGATGAAAAAATAATAATGAATGATTTAACAAAAGCTAATGGAATGGTGGACGAAAAGTTACCCCTTAAAAATTTATTACCCAATAATTTAAATATTAATATAGTAAACCATATAGAGGGTAATATGCCGTTAGAAGATGGCTTGGTAGATTTGAAAAAATCTATGACAATATTAGATTTAAAAGAGACTAAGTTAACAGAACAGAATCCTGAAGACTTATTGCAAGGCAATGCTCTGTCAATTGAAATGGATGATAGTTTATTTAAGCAAGAAGTATTAAAAACTCTAAAAGAAGTAGCTAATAAAAGCCTAGAACAAAAAGACAACGAAAAAGTTACAAAGGATGACGTGTTAAATTTAGTTAACCAAACACACGAAGTAATTGGTTTGTTAGCTGAAATGCGAAAATTACTGGGTAATGAAGAAAATATTCAAGAAGGAATTGAAAATATAAAAAATAGACTAAACCTTATAAGTAGTACGCAACTCCCTAATATTACTAATGAAAATGCTGAATTTTCTCTTAAAGATTTTAACATGCAGGTTAACGACATAAAAAATAAAATAGCGGATTTATTTAAAGAAACTAATGCAGATAATGTTTTAAAAACAAAATTTAATGAAGTACTAACAAGGCTTAATACAATGGAAGATGCAATTGTGAAGATAAAGCAAAACGACTCTATAAGTGATACAGAAGTAGAAGTAATTCAATTAATTAAAAAAGATACTCTTAAAGATGACATACCTGATATTAATAATGAGAACAGTGAGATAGATATGAGTGCTTCAGAAAATAACATGGAACAAACGGAA
>Ga0268252_1001359_pt1 | contig 14081 bp, 26 predicted proteins | sample AgamicMgSfrz_FD_200244 | JGI IMG/M metagenome (GOLD analysis project Ga0268252, IMG submission 200244) | Agave microbial communities from Guanajuato, Mexico - Mg.Sf.rz (v2) (version 3) | ecosystem: Host-associated > Plants > Phyllosphere > Phylloplane/Leaf | place: Guanajuato, Mexico | collected... | reverse complement strand
ACACACGCCCTAGCGGGTGGGCATGAGCGGTTAATGTTAAGGGGATGATTGAAACATGAAAAATAGTTTTGTTGTGGAGCAATCAATAAAAAATGTATGTGATGAAATTGATAATTTAAAGGAGAAATTAAAACTTTTGGGTATTGATCCAAGGGATTATTACAAAGTGATTGATAGTTTAACTGTGGTTCGTTTGCACTTAGATAGTATGCGTTGAGGGGTGATTGTTGTGATAGGTAGTAAAAGGGTAAAAAGACAAGTAGAAGGCACTATAGAAGCGTTTGAGTCGTGTATGAATCATATTAGGCGTTTAGATACGAAATATGAGTTTACAGAACAAGAAAAGCTTGAATTGTATAGATTTGAATATCAACTGAAAAATTTAAGTAAAGAATTAAAAAGAGAGTTAATAAGAGATGTTTAAATCTTTTCCCTTACTTTTGGGGTTGGAAGGCTGGCTTTAAAAGAAAACGTGATTGTTAAGAAGTATGGCCAATAATATGGACGTTAGGAAAGCGATTAGGCGCTTATAATTGCTAGAACAAGCCGATTAGCGTAAATCCTACTTTTGGGTATATTCGGCTTGGCAATAAGCCCAAAAGCGCCTAAAAATGTTTTACAAGGACGTAACGAAGTGTAGAAAGTGGAGATTTTTCAGTGAAGCGTTTTGAAAAATACTACTTGGTTCCTTGTTAAAGATTTAGCTAAATGGAGGTAGAGGTGTGTTAATTGCAAGTTAAGAAGTATTTAGCGGTTTTTTCTTTAATGATGATAATGTGTTTGTCTGTTTTTCCTAGTTTTGCAAGTGCGGAAGTTAAGGATATTTTAAAAGGTAAACAGGGTTATAATGATTTTTCTTTTACAACAAGTAGAGATTTAAAAGGAGGACGTTTTACAAATTTAACAGATAGTGCAAGTTATACAGGTAATTATTTTAGTATCTCAAGAGACAGGCCTACTAAGGTGTTTTTTGATTTAGGTTCTTCTCAATCTGTTTCGAATGTTTATTTAAGTGTTGTTGGAGGGACAACAGTTGATAATTATGACCCTGAAGCTAATTTTACGTTTTATGATTCGGATAAAAAAGTAATTAAAACTGAAAAAAAAATGTTAACGAAGAATTCGCTTCAGTTTGATTTACCTGTTTCTGTAGAAAAGGTTAGATATGTGTCTTTATGGTTTATTGGAAGTGTAACAAGTGATTATGAACTTCAAGTTTATGATTTTGGGATTCATTCGCTTACTTTTTCGGAAATTGAACAATTAGTTGCTATTGAAGGTGTAAATGATGTGAATTTTACATGGAAGAATCCTACTGACAAAGAATTTACAGGAGTAAAAATTTTAAAAGATGGTACAGAATTAATTACCCTTAATAACAGTGCTAATTCTTATAAGGTTCAAGGTTTAGATGCAAATAAGAATTATAATTTTGGTTTTGTTGCTTTATATGGTGATAAAAAATCTGTGGGTATTCAAAAAGGTGTAAAAACTCTTATTGATCCAAAGACTGTTCCTCCTGGTCCTGTATCTTCTTTAACGGCTGAACCAACTGATAAAACAGTGAAATTAAAATGGAAAAAACCTATAGATGATGATCTAGTTGGTTTTAAGATTTTACAAAATGGAAAACAGATTGCTGAAATTGGTTTAGAAGAAGAATTTACAGTGAAAAATCTTGAACCTTTAACAGATTATAGCTTTTCTTTAATTGCAGTTGATAGAGATAAAAATGATTCATCATCTGTTAATTTGTCTGTAAAGACTTTAGAAGAGAATGATGAAGAACCGCCACATGTTCCAACTAATGTGTTTGCTAAGCCTTCTAATGGTGCTTTAATTGCTTCTTGGGATAAAGTGTCTGATAAAGATTTAGCAGGATATAACGTGTATGTAGATGGTAAAAAGATTAATAGTAATTTGGTTTCGTCTACTAATTTTACAATTAAAAATTTAGAGAATGATAGAAAGTATAAAGTGCAAGTTCAAGCGGTTGACCGTTCGGGAAATGCTAGTGAATTAAGTTCGCCTGTTTTTGGTATACCTGATATGAATACAATTCCTCTAGTTGAGAGTAAATATAATCTTCAAGATGTATCTGATGGTGTCGGAAATCAGTTCTTACAACTATGGCCGTTTTTAGCATGGTACTTAGGTATTCCACTATCATTTTATGTGATTTATAAGTTTAAACAAGTTTACTTGCCATGATGATCGTTGTGTGATTCATGGCTTCCTTTAAAAAAATAAACGAGGTGAAAAGATTATGGCGATTGCAGGTATTGTTATAGGTTGTGCAATTTTATTTTTTATGAATCGTAAAGCTTCTAACTAATTAGAATTAAGGTGATTATATGATGATATTTTATTTTGTTATGTGTGTGTTTTCTGTAGTTTATTTAACTAAAAGAGTTACAAATAATTTTAGAGAAATTATTTTTGTAAGTTTTAAGCCTGTGCTTTTAGTTTCGATTGTCATGGAATCGTTTATATGTACTATGATGATTTGTCTTGTTTACATGTCGTATAAAGCGATTTAGGGGGATTTAAATGATAATTACTAGTGCTTTATTTAGTGTGTTTCGATTACCTTTATTGATTTTGGGTATTTTGTTTATATTTTTAATTACTTTGGTATTAATGAAACGAATGGTTCTTGGTAAATCAACTTATACAGGTTCTTCTGGTAGTAAGAATTCGATGGATGTTGCAATGTTTTCATCTATTACAAGTAGTAGTGATGCCGGAAGGGATTGAAGAAGTTGATCTTATTTGAAATTGTAGTGTTACTTCTTTATCCAATTACTGTTTATTTGTTATTGAATCGGATTATGTTATTTGCAAGTGCTTATAAAATTTCTAAGTTTAAGAGAGTGAATCTAGATGGATAATGTTATTATTTATGGTTTTTGGTGTATATCATTGTATTGTTTTTATAGAGCGATAAAAGAAACTATATCAAAGGAAACGGTATCGGAATGAGTAATTATATTCCTTCGAATGAAGAGTTTTTTATGAAGTCTAAGTTTTTACCTTATGTGATAAGAAAGCCTGAATATGGGCTTCTTATCGCTTCTATAGGCTTTGCAATTTTAATGTTGCTATTGTTTTATAAACGTAGAAAGGATAAGTGATCTTGTGTTTGCCGAATTTAAATATAGTAGTAGAAAATTATGGGAATTAATTGTTGATATATGTTGCGTAGCTTTTGTTATTTATTTTATGGTGATAAATTTAGCAAAAACAAATCTGAGTAATTTTAATATGTTTTTGGTTACTTTGTTATCTGTGGTTATGATGTATTTTTGTTTTGGTGTTATTAGACCGTTTTTAGATAGATTAGTGAAGAATAGTAGAAAAGAAAAAATCAAATAATAGATTATACAACTCTTTGTTTTTATTTATCTAAAAAAAATAATAACAAGGGGTTGTTTTTGTATATACAAAATGATATTATGTTTACATAAGTTAAGTAAACGGAGGTTGATTTGTATGACTGTTGTAAAAGAAGAAAAGAAAATTAGAGGTTTTCGTTTTTCTGATAAAGAGATCGAATTAATAGATGAGTTAGTAGATATTGAGAATGATAAGCGTATGACTATTGCTAAAGAGCATGATTTGGTTTTTAAATCGTTAAATCGTACAAGTTTTCTTCTTTCATTGGTTAATGAAAAGAAACGTTATTATGAGAAATTAGGAGAGTTATAAGAGGTTCTTTCTTAACTTGTTAATATTAATAGGGGATAGAGTCTCACTTTTTGAAAGAGCTTCTGTTACACAGTTTTGTGTTTGTTTTTAGTCTGAATGTTTCGAGGTGAAAGTTTTGGCACTGGTTACGTCAAAGTGCGGCAAGAAGACCGTTCATCTACAGGCAAAAGACACCGGTAAGCACTACGTACGTTTGATGACGTGCAATAAACTTGAGTGTCCGAACTGTCAGCCTGTAATTTCCGCGCGTATTAAGAAAAAAATTCGTTACTATGCTCAACATGAACGTCTTTTCTTCTTTAATACTATTACATCTAAAGATGGATTTGAAGATTTAGATAAGGTATTCAAGAAGATTCGTAAAGAATTGACTTTTAATTCTACGATCGATGGTTATATGAAGCGTAAGAAAGTTGATTTTGATAAAGCTTCATTGTGGTATGAAAAAAGAAAGAAGAAATTAATAGAATCTGATTTTGATATTGAATTGCAAATTATGGCTCGTATGGATGCGATAATTAAAATTGCTAAGTCTAAGAGAGTTTATTATAAAAAATTGTCTCCAGATAAGCAGAGAGATTTTAAACTTTATTATGCTGAAGAGATTGAATTTAAATTTTTTCAATGTTATGAGGTTATGAAAAATAATAAAGGTCTTTGTGAAAGTTTAAGAGAGAAGATTGAGAAACGTTTTTCCGAAAATGAACATGAAGAATTTAAGTTTATTCGTGTTCTAGAGTATCACAAGAGTGGACAACCTCATTATCACTTTTTAAGCAATAAATACATATCTCATACATTATTAAAGAAAGTGACTGTAGAGGGTGTTTCAGAGGTCTATGATAATACTTATATCGTTGAGGATGCTATTTCTAAGAATAAAGAGTTAAATTATGACAATGTTGATACTAGTGTTGTAGCGAATTATGTTTCTAAGATTACTGATTATGTTACGAAAGATACTATTGAAACTTATTTAGAGGTGCAAAAAGAAAGTGATATTACTAAGAAATTGATTAGTTCTAGTAATTCTATAAAGATTTTTGATGATAAAGATGAGAAAGATCTTAAATATAAAAAGTTAGCTGTTTTTGATTATCAGTTGAATTCTACTAATTATGAAATTCCTTCGAATGTTGGAGAGGTTTATGAAACTGTAGAAGAGTTTATAAAAGAACATTCAAAAATGCTTCGTGATGAGCATGCTATAAGGTTACATCATTTAGTTAGAGAAATGGATTTATCTGATGAAATTAAATATAGTTATATGATTCATGAACGCTTGTTGCAAATATCTTCTATGGATTTCTTAGTTGAAAGACTTGGTGATTATAGAACAGAAGGATTGACTTTTGATCAGGTAAGATTGATGAAATCATTTATTGATAATCGTATCACTTTGCTTTTAGGAAGAGCAGGAACAGGAAAAACATATACTCTTGTTAATTTGTTGAATCGTTTAAAACCTGATCCAAATAAGACAATTGTTTGTACTTATACAGGTAAGGCTTCTAGTAGGATTCGTGAATTGTTTAGAGAGTATGATTTACAAGATTATAAATCGTTAACTATACATAAAACTTGTGCTTCTAACTTTAATTCGAAGTTTTTTAGAAATGAATACAACATAATTGATTGTGCTTATCTTATTATTGATGAAGTTTCAATGATTCCACGTGAGATATTGTCAAAATTACTTCAAGCAGTTCCTAGTCACGTGAAAATTATTTTTGCGGGTGATGATGCTCAATTGCCACCTGTAAATGATACGAGTATTATTCCTGAATTAGAAGCGTTAGAATTTGTTAATACAGTTCGATTGACACAAGTTTTTAGAAGTGAAGATGCTGTACTTGGACAAGCTTATAATGTTTTGGGGCGTAAAAGCGTTGATTATAATTTGTTTGGTAAGGATATGAAAGAATTGGTTTTAAAATTAATTTCAGGTGGTTATCAAATTCTTACAAATACAAGGAAATTAGCTAAAGATATTAATATGATTGTTCAAGAAAGTAAAAATGATATTACAAAGTGTTTTGATGATTATAGATATAATTTGAATGATAGAGTCATGATTATTGCTAATAGTTCAGCTAGAAATGTAAGTAATGGTGATACTGGAAAAATTATTGATTTTGATGAACGAGGCGTTTGTGTTCGTTTGGATTTAGAGGATAGAGAAGTATTTTACAAGTATGAAGATACTGAAGAAATTGTACCGGCATATGCTTTTACAGTTCATAAATCACAAGGTAGTGAGTATGAGAACGTAGCAGTATTTGTAGATAGTCAGCCGAAATTAAATACTAATAATTTGCTTTATACAGGCATTACAAGAGCAAAAAAAGATATAAAAGTTTATGTTCCTAATGAAATGGTTTTAACTACTATGATTAATACAGTCCCTGAGCCTGTATCTAATGTAACACTAAATAACGTGTTTGACGTTGTACATGGTGTTATGGACATAAAAAAATCATCTTCTATGGCGAGAAGATGACGGGTTTGTCCATGACACCAAAAGAAATCTTCTATGGCGTTGAAGATTTGTGTCTATAAGACAAAAAAATGAATATCAAAGAATACTTGTATTATACATTTAAATAAATATGTAGTCCATTCTAAAAAGCCGTAATTTTTATGGCTTTTTTTGGTGGTTTTTTATATGAATATAATCTGAATTTATTCAGAAAGTTGTCCGAATAGATTCGGAATTTGTTCGGAATATGTTAAGATAATAGTATGAAATCATTCGGAATTGGAGTGTTTGTATTGGAATATGAAAAAGTGATTGATGTAGTTGATGCTGTTAATAATGGTGAAAAAGTAGTAGAAATAGCTAAGAAATTAGGTATTAGTAAGGATACTTTTTCGAGAAGATTGTCTGAAGTTGGTTATAAGTTCAATAATAGTTTGAAGATATATGAGTATGTAGGAGAAGCTTCGGAAGAGGATAAGGTGAATGTAAGAAAGTCTTCTGAAATTTTTCAGAAGAAAGTAAGAAAGAGTTCGGTGAAGGTTCAGAAAAAAGTCGGGCAAAATGAAGAGGAATTTCAGAAAAATATCGGACAAGAGGAAGAAAAGATTCAGAAAAAAGTCGGACGAAAGGAAGAGAAAAATGTAGAAAAGGGAATTGAAGTGAATAACTTAAGTTTTTCAGAAGATGAGATTAAAGCTTTAAAGAAGCTTGTTAAAATACAACAAAGTGATGAAGCGAAAATATTGTTTGATTTAATGGAATTGCCTTTTTCGGGGAAAACTATTAAAAAGACGGTTCTTGTTCGTGACGATCTACTCGATGACTTTGAAAAGTTTGCTGAAAAAATCACTGTTAATAATAAGATGATTACAAAGAATATGTTAATTGAATTGGCTTTGTATGATTTTATGACAAAGTATAATAAAAATTGAGGGCGTAATGCTCTCTTTTTTTTATATACTGTTGTTTTTAATGGTTTTGTTTTTTGTTTATAGTATGTATGTAGGGAATTCATGTAGGAAATATATACATATATGTTTTTGGTAGGAAAGGTGTTTTTAGAAAATGGGCAGAAAGAGAATTGATCCAGAAGATAAGAAGGTTAGATTGAATGTTGCAATTAAGCAAAAATATGTTGATTTAGTTAAAGAAGAAGAGAATTCATCTCAATTTGTTGAGGATGCGATTATAGAACATTTGAAGAAAAATAAAAAACTTTAATTTTTTTTTTGGAAATATCTTGTTTTCTGTCCCTTTCTTTTGCTATAATCAGAACATAAAATCTTGCCACGAATAAGTGTTCGATTTTATGTTCTATTTTTTTTATAAAATTTAAAGGAGTGTAATTTTATGCCACAAGTTATTGTAGAAGGTCAATACTTAGGTACAAGTATTAAGAAATCAATTTTTAATGGAGAGGAAAAACAACATGTTCAATTAGATATTTATCAGCCGAATAGTTCTGATAATGATAAAACTGTTGTTATCAAATGTGAGGACTTTGAAGTTATGAATAAGTTCAAAGATACTAAAATGGGTACACCTGTTAAAGCAAATGTAACCATTAACGCTTATCAAAATAAAGCGTATTTTAAATTGATTGATATAGCGTAATAACGTTATATAAAGACAAAAAAATGAATGTTAAAGAATCTTTGAATGAAATATTTCAAAACTATGTTGTAGAAACAACAGAAGGTACTTTTCAAGTGTTTAAAAGCTTTTCTTATGGCGAGATGGCTTTATCTTTTCTACTATTTACTTTTATTGTGTTATTTGTTTTGAAATGGATATGGGAGGTTGTTAGATGATTGAATTGTTTTCAATGTATTCATATCTAGGGCTTCCCGTAGTGATCATAGTTGTAGGTTGTGCGTTTGTAAGCTTTGGTAAGGAGTTGCTGAAGTTATGAATGATTCAATCTTTTCACATGCAGTAGTATGGCTGTTTAGTAATTCTAGTTTTGGAAATTATCTTGCTGGTTTTACTAGTTTTATAGCCCTCCTTATAGTGTTGCTTTGCCTATATAAAAGATGGGGGGGATAACTTTGAGTTTTGATTTACCAATTAATCAAGTTATTCGTTACGCCTATAATACATTTGCTAGTGCGGATGCAGTTTTGTATCTATGGATTGGTGCAAGTTTTGCAGCGTTCACACTAGGTAAGATTTTAGGAGTTGTAAGGTAATGGGCTTATTTGATCGTTTTAGTGATAAGATGCCCAAATCAAGTTTTAGTATAGAACAATCACATATGGGTACTCTCTTTAGAGAGTTTGGATATGCTTGGTACACTTTTAAACCCTATGTAATTGTACTTTTAGGATGTGCTTTTGCATTTTTTTTAATGAGAAAATATAAAAATCAATATGCAGACGATTGATTTAGGAGGAAATAATAGTGAATCAAGGACAAATGGTGTTAGCGGATGGAATTCCAGCAGTAAATTTAAAATATGATTTAGCAGATGTTGCTACATCTACAGGTAACTGGATTAGTTCAGAATGGTTAGCGGCGGCGTTTGCTATCGGTATTCCATTAAGCTTCTATGTAATTCGAAATCTAAAAAGTATTTTCGCTTAATACAATACACTAAGTTAAATAGTAGAAAAGGTTTCCTATATAAAAAATAAGGGAAGGGATTATTTTTCCCTTTCCTTTTTTGTTGGAGTGATCGTTATTAAAAAGTTTTTTAAAGAACTTTTGTGGGATTTAATTGATATTTTAAAGTTTGGTTTTTTGTTATTTCTGTTCGGTTTTTGTCTGTATAAAGGTTTGAGTGGTATTGAACAAAATAGAATTAATGATCAAAAAGAATTGCTTACTAATGGCAAACATATTGAATCTGTTGTTGTTGATAAGGAATTTAAAGAAGGATTTGTAGTTGTAAATGGTTCTGTTGCTGTAGCTGATTCGGATAAGTATTTAATTAAATTATATTTAAACGATATTTTAAAAGAGATAGAAGTTTCAAAGGATGAATATGAAGCTATTGAGATTGGAAAGAAATTAAAAATTATAGAGTACAAGGATAAAATTATTTTAGATAAGTAAAGAAGTGATTTGATGTTAAAGAATTTAGTGGGTTTTTATATGGATTTTATGTTCCCTGTAATATTTATTCCTCTTGGTGTGTTTACGATTTGTGTATGTATTAAAGCGATTTGTAGAGATATTAGTGAGATTAAAGAGATGGATAAAGAAAAAATATGTTTAAAAAAATAGCAATTATATTTTTATAAGATTTGGAGTGTTTTAAATGGATTTTGAAGCTGTTGGAATAGATGTTTTAATCGTTTGTGGAATTGTTCTTTCTATTTGTTTTACTGTTAGTTTTTGTATGTTTTTTTATATAGCTATTAAAGAGATGTTTGATAAATATGAGGCTGATAAGAAGAAACTTTATAAAAGAGATTTTAGAGAATCATGATTAAAAAAATAGCAATTATACTTTGTTCATTTGTAGTTACATTGATGTACTCTAACATTTCTGTTTATGCTGATTCACCTTCTATGCAATTGGTCGGAAGTGGTGGTGTGATTATCACTAAACAGACGTTTGAAAATGGTTCTTATGTTATCGATTTGAAAGTTGATAATGATGAAATTTATGTTTTTCAGTTATCAGAATTGCATTTAGTGAATGACTGTACGTTTCAACAGTCAGCAACGGTTAATAAAAGACCAGAACAGAATGAAAATAAGTTTGGTATTAAGGTGAATCGTAATGGAACATATGCATTTTATATTTTTGCCAATGGTAAAAAAGTGGGTCATGTTCGTTTTAAAATAAAAGGATTTGCCGAAAATGGTCAAGCTACAAAAGGTGAAACTAAATGGCGTGATAAGTTAGCTGAATATTATGGTGTTCCTGATGATGGTAATGCTGAACATGTCCAAGATAAGGATGCAATATATAACGGTGTTTGTGTAAATGACAACGTTGATGATAATAAACCAATTGGATCAGGAGAAATAGAAAAGCCAAAAGAAGATAATAACAATGGTGGAAATGGTAATAACGGAAGTAATGAAAAATTAGAAAAGGCTTTGAAAGATATAAGTGATTCTTTAAAAAGTATTGATGGTTCTACAAAAGATACAGCAAATAATACAAAAGATATTGCTGATAATACAGGGAAAATTAAGGATGCTGTTAATTCTATGAATGATACGTTACGTGAAATTTTAGATGAAATGAAACCTACAACGGATGTTGTAATTGATGAATTAAAAAAGCCTGATTTGATTAGACCAAAAGACGAAAATGAAAAGTTTGAAGATAAGAATGAGTATTTTAAAGAAGGAAAAGAAGAAAAAGTTCCTACTGATGCTCTTCCTGATGCGCCTGATCCGAAACCTTGGAAAGATGAAGACGGAAAAGAAATGAAGAAGGAAGATAAGTCGGAAAAAGATAAGCCTACTGAGAAGGACAAGCCATCTGAGAAGGATAAACCATCTGAAAAGGACAAGCCATCTGAGAAGGACAAACCATCTGAGAGGGATAAGCCGACAGATAAAGACAAGCCTTCTGAACGTGATAAGCCATCTGGTAAGGATAAAACACCTGATAGAGATGGTACACCTTCTAAGGATAAAACGCCTGATAGAGATGGTACACCTTCAAGGGATAAAACACCTGATAGAGATGGTACACCTTCAAGGGATAAAACACCTGATAGAGATGGTACACCTTCTAAGGATAAAACGTCTGATAGAGATAGACCAACTGGAAAAGATGGTGTACCTGATAGAGAGCAACCTGTAGGAAGAGACCCTGTAATGAGTAGAGACCCGTTTCTTACGAGAGACCCTGTACTTAGGTGAGGAGTGTTTAAATGTTATCGATCAATGATATTTTTAATATTTTTAAGTTGTGCTTGGATTATTCAGATACAACTATATATGTATGTTTTGTTGTAATGTTGGCGTTTGCTATTTGTATCAAGTTTAAAGACGTTATAACTTGGGGTTACTAAGTTATGACTGATGCTATTTTAAGAGGTTTAAAGGTTGTAGGTAATGGAATTGTAAAAGGTTTTCAAGCTTCAATGGAGTTTTTAGCGAAACCATTAGGATATTTACTAGAATTTCTAGAAGGTATTTTTTATTTTTTTGCTTGTCTGTTTAAAGTTGTTGTACTGATCGTGAAAATATTTACAGCTCTGTTTCAGTTCTTTTGGGCTACGGCTACAAGTGTTTTAAAAACTTTACTTATGTGGATTGGAGTCGTTCCTAGTGGGAAAGTGTACTTACCGCATGAAGCTCAAAACGGTTTCCAAGTTGTTATAGATAAATTAATGCCTACAGGGATAATGACTACTGTTCCGATGGTTGCTACAGCTTTCTTATGGTTGTTTTTTGGCATGAAGGTGTTCTCCTTATATGGCGGTAGCATGGGGTTTAATTTCCCTGAGAGAAGGAAATAGGTGTTTACATGAAATCTGTTATTGATACTATTTTTAGTCCGATCTTTGGTTGGTTAAATAAAATGTTTGATGCGATTATGAAGCTAACTGTACCGGCATCGCATCCAATTAATCCAAATTCGTTTTTTAAGGCGTTTGCAATGCTTGGAAACGGTTGGGTCATATTTGTAAGTACCGCCTGTGTTTTAGCGGCTACTTATGGAATTCTATTTGTTGTAATGGCGTTTAAACATGGTGTTATTGAATTTAAGGTGTTTGTGAAATGGTGGTAGTTATAGATGGGTAAATTAAGTTTATTAGAATTTATGTTTTTATATAGTGTTGTGCTTTTATTAGGAATCTTGGCTATGTTGCAATTGATTAGTTATATGGAGGCGTTATAAATGGAATTATTTAATATAAGTCCTATTGGTGCTGTTATTGGTGGTCTTTTTACTGGTTTAGTTGCTTTATTTGTATATAACAAGGTTACAGGTGAGTGAATATATTGAGTTCTGTTGTTTTTATTGTTAGTGGTATTGGTGGTGTTATTGCTAGTTTTGTAGCGTTGTATTTACTTAAGAAGGGTAGTGAGTATTAGTGAATACTAATGTATTTAGCGTGTTTTTTACAATCGGTGGTTCGGTTGGATTAGGACTATTTTTGTTTTTAGTACTTCCAACATTTCTTATATTTAGAAAGATGAGTAAGTGAGGTATAGATGATGTTTAAGAAAAAAGGTCAAACTTTTAGTAATCATAAAGCGTTTGTTATTCGTGATGATGTTATGTATGTAGAACGTGTTAAATGTGCTGATAGTGATGTAGTAGAGACGGAGACAGCTATTTATAAAACGGATGATGCAAAACGCTATTATAACGAAACTGAGGGCGCTATAGCGTATGTGTTTAATGTTGATATTCCTAGCAAAGTAGAAGCTGAAAAGTTAAAAACGTTAAGGCGTGCAACTACGATCAAAAATATTTTTAAATATGATACGGAAAAATCTTTTGATTTTAAAGAAATGATTCCTTGGGTCATTGTAGTTCTTACTTTATTACTTAAATAACTGGGGTGATTGTATGTTGAAAGTGCTACGTGTGATTGATTTTAGTAAGTCGAGTAATTACCGTTTAATTGCTCATATTTCTAATGAAATGCTATCCAGTAATGATAAAAATGAACGTGTTGAAGGTCAAAAAATGAAAGAGATTCTAGAGAGAAGAGGTTATTGTTTTGGAGACTATAAACCAACCGTTATGTGATAATACTTTTCCTGATTTATCAAAAGAACAATTAGATGAAATGTTTAATCGTATAGATCATACTCCAGTTCAAGAAGTTATGGTGTCTGATTTCTATGAAGAAGATAAGGAAGAAGTAGAAAATAATGAAATGCTTGAGTTATTGTATTTCATGCAACAAAATGGTGTTCCACTTAAAGGTGAACAAGTACAAGCTATGTTTTTAATGCAAGAAATGGGTGTTGGAGATATTGCAAAATTTATGGTTGATATGAAACCAAAAGTAACCCCATTCCAAAGATTCTTTGAATTAATTAATAAAATTACGCTTGCTGATCGAATTAAAGGTAATGCGAAGTTATCAGGTCTTGTAAAGGCTCAAGTTGCTAGTGCTAATGGTGTAATGCCTGAAATGAGTAAGCATATGAGAGAACAACAAAGGATACAAAGGGAAGTGAATAGATAATGTATGTTTACACATTCACCGGTTTCATGGGAAACGGTAAAACGTTAGGAATGGTTTTGTTTGCTAAGATGTACCAACAGAAAACAGGATGTACATTGTATTCAAACTTTGGTGTAAAAGGTTCTAAGCCTTTTACATCGTTTAAGGACTTCTTAAAGATTGCTAAAGAGCCATCGAGTATTTTGTTATTAGATGAGTGTCATTTAGATATAGATAGCCGAAACTCGTTGTCTAATGCGTCTAAATACTTCTCTCATATGGCTTTCTTCTTACGTAAAATGCGTTGTACATTGATGCTTACAACTCCGTTATTTAGTAATGTGGATAGTCGTTTTAGGGATATTACATATGTATATGTTCCAGTAAGAAAGGATAAAGATTATTTTTATTATCCAATTGTAGATTATCAAGAAGATAGATTGCTAAAAACAATGAAAATGAAAAAAGAGAATGCTATTAAATTAGTAAATGAGGTGTTTGATACTCATTCAATGGTAACGCCGTTAGAATATCCAGCAAATAAGGCTGAGTTTGATAGTTTACTAGTCGATTTGAAGAAAATGAATGATTCTTATTATGAAACACTCGAAAAAATAAAGATGTTGAGACAGTTGAAACAAGCGATATAACATGCGTTAGCACGAAATGCACACACGCCCTAGCGGGTGGGCATGAGCGGTTAATGTTAAGGGGATGATTGAAACATGAAAAATAGTTTTGTTGTGGAGCAATCAATAAAAAATGTATGTGATGAAATTGATAATTTAAAGGAGAAA
>Ga0268252_1001354_pt1 | contig 14110 bp, 17 predicted proteins | sample AgamicMgSfrz_FD_200244 | JGI IMG/M metagenome (GOLD analysis project Ga0268252, IMG submission 200244) | Agave microbial communities from Guanajuato, Mexico - Mg.Sf.rz (v2) (version 3) | ecosystem: Host-associated > Plants > Phyllosphere > Phylloplane/Leaf | place: Guanajuato, Mexico | collected... | reverse complement strand
ATTAGTAGTACAGCCGGGTTGTTAGGGTTTCCAAAACTTTCTGTACAAATTTCCACTTTGTTAATTTTCAGTATCTGTTCATTCATTCGTATACCTCCTTTTAAATGTTAGAGAAATGAAAAGCAGCCCCTTATTCAGTTCTCTAAAATGAGGTTATTTCCTTTTGAAATTTTATTTAGGGAATCGATTATTCTGCCTATCTCTTTATCAAAGAGTGAAATATACCTAAAACTAAGGGGAGGGGACGAGCATAAATTTGTTAGAGACCGAGAGTTTACTACCTGTAATAAGTTCTATATTGACTAGAATAGAGCAGGAAAGTTGAAGGCACGTATGGAAGACTAATCATGTGAGGTAAAACGAGAATGAATGATTAATATGGAGAAAATACCTTTTAAACTTTACTTACATTTTTTCATTTATTACAACTTAATAGATTAATATACATATACAGGATTGCTGAACACATGTGCTATTGGTGAGCATACCTTTGTTCAGCGTTCCCATGAGGAGATGCTTTATGAAGCGGTTAATAAATAAAATTGCGATTGTTACTGGTGCTAGCCGGGCAAAAGGTATTGGTACTGAAATATGCAGGGAGTTAGCTAAAGAAGGAGCGGATATTTTTTTCACTCATTGGTCAAATTATGATCGTTTAATGAATTATTGTAATGAGGATGATTTTAATTGGTCAAAGCACCTGATTGAGGAGATTCGCAGTCTAGGCGTACGATGTGAATCGATGGAATTGGATTTATCACAGCCCGGTGCACCAAGAAAACTGCTTAATACAGTTCAAACCAAACTGGGTTCTCCATCAATCCTTGTAAATAATGCAACACATTCTATGGACGTGGATTTTCGTTCAATAGATGCTGATGTTCTCGACGCTCATTATAGCGTGAATGTTAGAGGAACATGTCTTTTAACTGTTGAGTTTGCACGTCTAATCGAAGGCAAGCATGGCGGGCGAATTATTAATATGGTATCAGGTCAAGATAAGTCACCTGAGCCTGGAAATTTGGCTTATGTTACAACAAAAGGGGCTGTTTCTACATTTACTAAATCAGTTGCTATTGAATTAGCACCTCTTAAAATTACTGTTAATGCTGTAGATCCTGGACCAACTAACACTGGCTGGATGAGCAAGGAGTTAAAGGAAGAGCTACTGCCAAAGTTCCCAATGGGTCGACTTGGTGAGCCCCGGGATGCCGCAAAATTAGTTATCTTTTTAGCAAGTGAAGAATCAGAATGGATTACCGGACAAATTATTCACTCAGATGGAGGCTTTTGTTGATTTAACATAGTAGTGGTCTTCCATTTTTTAGCGGATTTTTGTATGAAACAAGCAGTTAAAAGGATCTTCGAATGAAGATTCTTTTTTATAATGTAACGTAACATGACTATAACCGATTTTCTACACCTTATCAGTCAGTCCCAAGATTGTTGCTAGGCTATAAAAGAAAAAGTACGAGCTTTTCTAAATCAGTAGTAAAATAAGGTATTTCATTTATGATGAATGCTTTATCATTTTCACTTATTGCCGACAAATAGGATATGTTCAGGGGGAATGTTTATATGCCAAGCTTTGAGGACGAAGAAGTGCTAACAGGAGGGAATGTCTCTAACGTTTATCGCTCGGGAGATACTGTACGACGAGAATTGAAATCAGATAGCCATAAATTTCATATATGTAAATGATGGTTGTTATTCTTGATAGGGGAGCACTTGTTATGCGAATTATTAATATTAGAGAACAGGTAGAGTACAAAGATCAAGCTATTGAATATATTCAGAGTAAGTGGGCGAGTAAAGAGAATTTAAGACTTTATGAAGACTGTATTATACATAGCTTAAAGACAAATAATTGTATTTAATAGATTAACTATTAATTTTTATTTGAAATGTTTTTAACTGTTTGAACTAGTGAATAGCGGGTATAAGTTGATTATACAAGCGTAGTGCCCCCCAGGAACATGCATGTATATTTCTTTTTCTTACTTACCCTGTTTGAATCCTCTTTTTATGGAGGGTTCTTTTTTGCGTCTAAAAGATATAACTTTTTAAATTATATATCAAGCACTTTAATCATGTATGTATTTTATACTCAACAAATCAATGCAACAACAGCATTATAAGATGAAAGAGATTCAGTGTTTATGTAAGTTGCAGCAACAAAAAAAATCGTTATGGCACTAAGAGCCAGCTTTTATATGTGCTCTAGAAAGAGGCATTATGTTGAGTAGAAATGAATGTAAGAGAAATTGCAGAAATGCTAAGGGCAGGTATGTCTAAATTTTCATTTATAAAATATTTTTTGTGCTTTTACGCGCTTTGTTTATGCCAATTTTCTTTTTCTCATAGTATGTACTATAAATGTGTATAGAGAGGTGAAGTTATGCCAGGACGTCGTAGTAGAGATCGTCGTACATCTCAATCTCGCTCTATAGTAGATAATTTCCGAAGAGGAGATAAAATTCAAGTTTTTTCTGCTGGAAGACAGCTTGATGGAAATGGTACGTTTATTCGAGCAGAAGGCGGATTTTTAGTATGGGAAGATAATTCAGGTAATAGAAATACGACTAGTTTAGAAAGTATCAGCGTTCACAGATTAAGAAAACGCAACTGCTAATAAGTTGGACAGGCTCTGATTTTATATAAATGAAAAAACACCTTCAAGCTGATAACTGGGTATGGAGTACCGAGCAATCACTTGGAGGTGTTTTTTTTTCATGAAAAATTGGTGATTTCGTTTCGAATGTACGCATTAGGTAGCATTTTTAGAGATAAAATATTTATAATTGCTGCCTCGCTAGTGGTACATGAGCCAATTTATATAAAAGCGACTTACTCAGTTCGTAAGGGGAAAAGTAACTTTAATCTCTGTTCCAATATGTTCTTTACTTTCTATCTCAATTTCTCCTTTATGGAGGTTCACAATATTTTTAGCAATAGCTAATCCTAGTCCGCTTCCTCCCGAATCCCGTTTGCGGGCTTTGTCTACTCGATAAAACCTTTCAAAAACATGAGATTGTTCTTCTTGCGGTATGCCGATGCCATAATCTTTTATTCGAAGAATTCCCATATGCTGATTACTTTCTAAAAAGACCTCAATGACATCGGTACTATACTTTATGGCATTATCTAAAAAGATAATGATTACTTGTTTCAGCTTCAATTCATCTCCCTTGATGAAAATGGAGTGGGAATTTTTATGCAGGATAATAGGTCGGTCATAAACTTGCATGAACTGAGTTACAAGGGCTGTACTGAGAGAGACAAGATCAACTGATTTTATGTCAACAGGTTTGGAATCCTCTAATTCAGCTAAACTTAACAGTGTTTTGGTCAAATTTTTCATTCTATTTGTTTCTAAATAAATAGCCTCAATTGCTTCTTTTGCTATTTTTTCATCTTGTGTTCCATGCCTTCTAAGAATTGTAATAAAGCTGCTAATAACAGTCACAGGCGTTTTTAACTCATGCGAAGCATCGGAAATAAATTGCCTTTGTTTATCTGAGTTTTCCTTCAGTTTACTAATCATCCGATTAAATGTAGCGGCCATTTTATACACTTCATCTTTTGTTTCAGTTTGTATACTAATCTTTTTTAACGTTCCACTTTGTTCAATATCCTCCATTGTGGAAATCATTGATACAATAGGCTTCATAATAATAGTCGATAACCATCTGCCGGCTAGAAAAGAAAGAAGAACAGAAATAACGGTAACAGTCCCCATTATGGATAAAATAATGTCTTTACGACTTTCTAGTCCAGGTAATCTCTCACTTATTTCTAACGTACCTATGACTTTTTGATTTTGACGAATCGGTACGTGAACGACTAAATTTTGATGTTCTTGAAAAGATCTAAGTTCAAAGTTCTTTTCTGTTGAAAAAGTAGGGGGGATTTTCTGAACAAGAATTTTGTCGTTAGTGACTTGATTAATAGTTGTAGAGTTCGGCCCCACGATTCGAATAAAAGAGTGACTAGGCATGTAAGAGTTTAAAAGGTTTTTGTCGAGTGTTAAGGATTCGGAAATGTGGTGTTTTTTCAACATTTCATTCGCATTTTTGAAGACTAAATGTGCTTCCATATTAACGGTCATTTTCATAAATAAAAAAAATACAATCGTATTTACAATGAGCAAGCTGACTAACAGAGAAACTGTAATAAACAAGTTAACCTTGGTAGTAATTTTCATATGGTTCCTTTCTTATCACATATCCTACTCCTCTGACGGTGTGAATCAAGGAAGAGGTAATATCTTCTTCTATTTTCTTTCTCAAATGTCCAATATACACATCTACTACGTTTGTTTCTCCTTCATAATCATAGCCCCAAACGGTCAAAAGGATATTTTCTCTGCTTAATACGATATTTTGATTTTTTAGTAAATAAACAAGCAAATCATATTCTTTCGGCGTTAATATAATCGTTTTGTTTTTTCTTATTACTTCTCTGCTCTCTAGATTTACAGATAAATCTTCTATTGATAAATGAACATCTTTTTTGTCAGTAACTTCTTGAATGATAGCTCTATGACGAAGACTATTGCGTACCCTAGCTAACACCTCTTCTATTTCAAAGGGCTTGGTGATGTAATCATTTGCTCCATGATCTAGTCCCATCACTTTATCTAGCGTAGTGTCACGGGCTGTCAAAAGAATAACAGGGAGGTAGGCGTTCTTTTTTCTAATTCTTCGAAGGACTTCGATACCGCTAAGTTCTGGAAGCATGACGTCTAATAAAACTAAATCAATACTATTATGTAAAGCAGCTTCAAGGCCGCTTTTTCCTTCGTGCTCTACGAATACTTGGTATCCTTCATGCTCAAGCTCAATTTGAAGAGCTCTCGCAATCATTTCTTCATCTTCAACGATTAAAATACAGTTTTGCATGCAGGTTCTCCTTTCTCATCGTTCAAAATATAATAAACTTCATTTGGACAAGGGAAGTTCCTGTTTAGTTAGACCTTCCTTTTTAGTGAACCACTATAGATTAATACTTTTCATAAGACGGAAGGTTTCAAGAAGTAAAACGTTTAACCCTAGCCATACTCCTCCAAATACATATCCTGCTGCAATATCGCTGGGATATTGTATGCTGAGATACAAACGACTAATCGCAATAAGCAACAAAATAAGAATGGCTGCTATTGGTGCTAATGTAGGAACCCATAATCCTTTAGAGTGTCGAACCAGCATAAACACAGCAAACCCATAAATAACAAAAGCCATTAAAGACTGCTCGCTTGGAAAGGTGTATGAAAGGTGTTCTATTAACGACTTTCTAATAGGGGAGAAATGATGGAAAATTCGTCTCAGACTTTCTTCGTACAGCTCTCCGCCGCCTGCAACAACTATCAGAGATAATAATTCAATTTTTTTATCTCTGCCTTTCCATAAAATCCATACAAGTGTAAAGAAAATCAATGCTATCAGAACTTGCCTAGATCCCAGCATGAAAAATACCCACATTGGTACATTCCAATCTTTATTAAAAAGGGCTGTTATTAATAAACTCGTTATTTTGTTAAAATCTCCAAACTCGTTTGCGATAAAGTCTTGCGTCATTCCAACCATAAGCAGAATAAACCCTAATGTAACCAATGCTGTAAATATGAAAACAAGACCTGCCCGTTTCCGCGTATGAAATACGTTTACTATCCACTTGAGGGAATTAATTGCTATCTTTTTAATCGTTACTTTGAACTTTTTATAAATGTAAATAGCTGCGAACAAACTTACAGCTACAATCATCCCAATGACAAAATACTTCTTAATAGAATGGTGAAACTGTTCCCACTGAGACCCTAATAACTTTCCTAAAGTAATAAATGTGGTGACCCAAAGAAATGATCCACTATAGGCATACAGTGCATACGTACGAAAGGGAAGGCGAGTAATTCCTGAAAAATATCCTGTAATATGTCTAATAACTGGGAGGAAATAAGCAATAATCAACAGCTTGTTTCCATGTACACTAAACCATTTTGACATTCTTTCAATTCGGTCTGGCCCCATATGAAGGGTTTTTCCGTATTTATCAAAAAAAGGAGTCCCTAACTTATAGCCTACCCCGTAGGCTATGGTCATTCCAACCATACTCCCCGTACCAGCTACCAAGATACTTCCCACCCAGCTTAAATGTCCTTGAAAAGCAAGAACCCCAGCGTAGCCCATAAGCAGTTCGCCTGGAAGAGGGAGCGCAAGAAGTTCCAGCATTAATGCTAGAAACAGTACGATATATCCGTATTGATTTATATAAGATGTGATAAAATCCATGGTTTGTCCTTCTTTCATAGTATGTATTTACCTAAAGCACAGTTAGTGACTTAAATTTTATTGAAAATAGGAGAAGTGAAAAGATTAATTTCACCTTTGTTTTTTTTAATGTAGCACTATTTATAAAAAAAACTGGATTTTTCATTGATTTTTAATGTTATTTTTAGCCTATTTTTAATTACAAAACGTAGACTGAAAATGTGCTATTTGAAAGCTCAACTTAAGACTGTATATTATTTCTAATAAATAGTGTAAGAAATTCCTAAACAATCTATGTAACGAAAAAGAAGAAAAGATGCACCACAAAAATTGATTAAAAAGGCTAAATACCCGATATTAATTTTTTTATCATGTTTACTCTTTTATCAGTAGAGTAATTCTTTACTTGCATAAACAAAAGAACAAAAAGATGTGGTGAATAGTTCAAATTTCATCATATGACAGAAGAATAAAAACTATAAGGAGGGAAAAGTCATGAACAATCGTGAAAAAGATAAATACCTCATTCTTTCCGCTACGTTTGGAGAGGGGCATAAACAAGTGGCAAATGCGATAAGCGAGGCAGTAAATGAGATGGTTGCTGATGCCGAGCCTATTACCATGGATATCATGGAGTGGATTCATCCTAACCTCTATCCAATCAGCCACTATATTTATAAAAAAAGCATTAAGAAGTTTCCTCAAGTGTACAGCTTTTTGTATAAAAAAACTCGTGTAAAAAATTCGTTTTCCGTTAAGCTAAATTCGATCTTTTTGTCGGGCATGCAAACTGTGCTTAAAATCATACAGGAAATAAAGCCGAAAGTAGTGGTTAGTACCTATCCATTTGCCGCCGGGATTATATCGAGATTAAAAGAGCAAGGGTTAATTGATATTCCAGCCGTAACCATCATTACAGATTATACGGATCATTCTTATTGGATTCATCCCTCTACAGATCGATATGTAGTAGGATCTGCTCAATTACGCGACCAATTGATTAGGTTAGGTGTAGAAAAAGATAAAATTAAAAACACTGGAATACCTGTGCGGAAAAGATTTGTGGATGTTCTTCCAAAGGATCTTCTCTTAGATAAATATATGATTAATCCAAATATGTTCACCCTGCTCATCATGGGAGGGGGAGACGGGTTTTTTGGGAAAGGACTTTCAACCTTTAAGGCCTTAGAGTCCATCTCTACACCGATTCAACTTTTTATAGTATGCGGTAAAAACAAGAAGTTAAAAACACAATTAGAATGGGAATTAAAAGACTCCAAGCATGACGTGAGAATTTTGGGATACTGTGAAAGTATTGAAGAATTAATGGTTATTTCAGATTTAATGATCAGCAAACCGGGGGGAGTAACAACCTCTGAGGCAATGGCGATGAGTTTGCCAATACTACTTTATCATTCATTACCAGGACAAGAAGAAGACAATGCAGAGTATTTATGTCGTTCGGGATTCGCACTGTCTGCACAGTCAGAAAAAGAGTTGATTGCGCAAATTGAAAATCTTGTCCGCGATTCAGCATCTTTAAGATGGATGAAACAAAGGATGAAAAAATATCAAACCAAAACATCATCCACGGAAGCTATCCATGTCATTGTCGAAGCAGCAAGATGCGGCTCATTACGTAACGTAACAGATAGTAGAACGATACAAAAGCAAAAGGAGATAGAGGTGAGTATATGATATGGAGTTCATGATTTTTGTTATTATTTTTTTAATTTTATTATACACCGTTATTCCGTATTTCCTATCACGTGGTCTAGGAGTGAACGTAGTTAAAACAGGAAGGGATTTATCCAAAATTGCTTTTACATTTGATGATGGTCCCAATCCTATTTATACCCCCATACTTCTTGATTTACTGAAGAAAAATGAGGTGAAGGCAACCTTTTTTGTGGTCGGTACTAAAGCAGAAAAGTACCCTGAACTGATTCAGCGAATGCATAATGAAGGTCACTTAATCGGAATTCATAATTACGTACATCAATCCAACTGGTTTATGCCGCCTTGGAAAGTTCGAAAAGGACTGAAGGATACAGCCAAGGTGATTGAAGCTATCACAGAAGTCGAACCTATTTATTATCGCCCACCTTGGGGAATGCTCAACCTTTTCGATTTTATGAGAAGAGGTAAATATAAGATTATTCTATGGTCAATCATGGCGGAAGATTGGCGAACCTCTGGCGGAAGCGAAAAGATTAAACACCGTCTAGCAAACATAAAAGGCGGAGACGTCATTTTGCTACACGACTGCGGAGATACGCTCGGGGCGGAATCTGACGCTCCAAGAAATACAATTAATGCGTTAAGAGATGTATTAAAAACAGTACAAACAAAAGGATTCACTTGTGTCCGTGTTGATGAATTGGTAGAGAAGCTATAGGTAGTAAGAGAACTATCTTTATTAAATGAAAACTTGCGAATGACATTTTAATTCTTGTCATTACAATAACTAAACATCTTATCTGTTATAAGAAAAGAACCTCTATTTTAAAGAGGTTCTTTTTTATGGTCAGTAAAAATATATGGTAATATAATCATATATTGGTTATATTTATAATTTCGTGATTTTTAAAATCTATGTTGAATCAGCAGTCAATTTAAATGACATCTATGAAAGTAGGGTAGTTCTTGAAAAAAGTTATTTTGAAATTCTTAGTATATTTTTTAATTTTCTTTGGAGGAAACTTAATGATTAATATTCTGTTCACCTCTAATTTTGATCTTTTAACAGCATTTTCAACCGCTTTTGGAGTTTCCTTTGGGATTGCTTTCTTTGAGTATTATACATATAAAAAAGGCAAGGAAGCGTAAAATGCTGTGTTTTTGAGCCAATACATAAAAGATTTTATTAGAAACTTAAATATCATAGTATTAAATTATAAAAATTTTGAGGTTTAAGATGGGAAATATGTTGAATTACATTTATTTTTTTATTGCCATTTTAGTTGGCGTGTACTTTTTTATTACTAATAAACACTCTAGAAAGCCACTATTCATGTTGTTACTATCGATGCTTTTATTTTATAGCAGCGCGTATTTCTTTTACTATAAGACTTATCCAATTAACTTACTCAGTACATCATCCATACTTGTGTTTTGGTGGATCATTCTTTTATTACTAAGAGAGATTTATTCTAGAGAAGAAAATATTTTCTGGAATCTTTGTTTAATCTATGTAGCGCTATACCACTCTTTACATTATGTTTTTGATTCATTGGCTCAAAAGAACTTTTTGTATGGATTTATCTTTTATGTTTATACAAATGCAGGATTACTTCTGCTTGGCTTGTACTATTTCTTAAGAGTCTATAAAAACAGAACCGTGCATTAGAATGAACAAAGCTCCTTAAAGATCATTTTGCGTTAAATTTTTATAACAGAGTGCTTTGTAGAAGATTAATTATTTTTCATCATTTAATAAATATTATTAAATCTCATGGACGCCTTGTATATTTTTATATTATTTACCGCAATTTAAAAGAAAAAGGTGAGGCTGATATAATGGCTAAAATAATTCCATCCTTATGCATTTTGCTGGGGGCTTATGTTCTTATTGCATTCATCGACGTTTTTCAGGGAAACTATATGTTTCAATCGTTTTATAACCTAAAACAATATTTTGTAATTGCCCGTGGGGAAGATTATTTTTTGGTTATTTTATTTGCTTTAATATTCCTTGCTGTTAGCATTTTTCCTGTTTTAAAAAAACAATAGCCTCCCTTGTCATGAAAGGGCAGGCTTTATTTTTTGTTTTATATATGCTGTAATCAGCAATAGGATAGGAATTGCTATATGAAAAGGGAGATTCTGATCAACAGCTAACTAAAGCTGAAGCGAAAAAACTTGAACAACTAAACGATTTGGTCAAAGAAAATGATCGTAACTTTTCCACATATATCTCGCACAATACTCTACCAGAAGGATATAAAAAAAGAGTCAGAGAGAATTAGCCGCTTTATTACGGGTTCCAATCAAATTTTGGATGAACTGGATCAAGCAATCGATGACATGATTGAGCATATGAGTGAAGGAGATTTTTCTGAAACAGAAATTGAGTCTCTTATGAACAAAAATAAAGCTGTAAACGGAAGAGAACAGAAAAAGATAGAGAGTTTTCTAAATGAAAAAAATATTAATACAAAAGCTTTTGGACGAAAGAGTTAAACAATTTAATAGATTTGCTTTGGTTAGGGGGAGTTTACTATTGGAATAGTTAAGTCTACAAACAAACTTGCATTTTCTATTATCTATTTAGTCTTCGGTATAGCTTTGGGGGGAGTAGCTAAATATTTAGATACTGTTGCAGGTGTTGATGGAAGCTGGTGGATGAATATTCTGCCTTACTTTGGAGATTTGTGTTCAAGGACAGGTATTTGGGTACTGATTGCTACCCTTATAGCCGCGTATAGTAAAACCCAAATTAGTGCGGCCCTTAATACATTCATGTTCTTTATAGGAATGCTAACAGGCTATTATATATACTCCGCTTTTCTATTTGGATTTTTTCCAACTAGTTATTTTTTACTGTGGGGAAGTATCGCACTAGCGTCTCCGTTTCTAGCAGCTATTGTATGGATGGCTAAAAATAATTTACGTCTAGCTTGGATATTACCAGCGTTGCCTATGGGGTTATTGCTAAGTCTTTCTTTAGCGGTTGGAGTATTTTATACACATATAAGTTATATTGAAGAATTTATTATGTATGCTGTTTTATGCGGAGTCTTTTATAAAACCACAAAGCAACTCGCCGTAATAATTGCGATTTCATTTATTATTTCGTTTATTATCAAACAAGTGAGTCCATTTCACTTTTGATTGTTTTGAAAAAACTATTTTTTAATTCTTTATTCAATAGCTTAATAAACTTCTTTTGCACCTTCTTTTTACGAATCATTCTATGGACACGGAAGCTACTCTGTAGGTAAAATCGCACTCGTCTATTCCCAAAAAGCAGTGCATAGTATTCCTCATTATCGTGAACGTTTTTAAACCAGTGCTGCTTTTTTAGCAACAAAATATGTTTGTTAATTTTTCGGGTATTTAAATGCTTAGGAGTATCAACAATAGGACCTAAGCTTGATAAAATATCAGATAAAAAATCAGTCATTTATACATCTCACCTTATCATCTATGTATTATCTATTATAACTGTATTTAGGTATTTTTATAGCTTAAATGATCTTTTATAGTTTTGATATCTGTATTACTGGTGAAAGTGATTCTGATGACTAACTATAAATACAATTTAAAACGATTTTTACATATATATTCTTTAAAATACAGTAATTAGGAAACTTTTATAAAAGTAATTCGTATAAAAAGTAGGAGGTGATGGATATTAACACGGAAAAACGTCTGGATGAAATTGAAAGAAAATTAGATGATTTACATAATAAGATAAGTAATCAAGAAAATAGAGCAAAGTATAAACCTATCTTTACAGTTGTATTCATTTTATTTGTAATTCTCATATTTTTTGTGCTGATAGGTGTTGTAAGCTTTTTTACAGGTTAATTTTTTTTACTAATCTCTCAGAATTATTTCTGAGAGACCTTTCATTGTTTAAACTAACGACAATTCATTTTGTATAAACTTGTATATAATATACCCGCCTAAGATAAAAGGGGATAAAATTATGATGGAAAATGAAAAGAAACGTTCCGCATTTAGTACAGTTTTCAAAATCTACGAACAGTTTTTAAAAAAGATCTTACATATGTTCTTTACTAGATAATATTCTACGTCATGTTAACTAAAGATATATATTTTAATAAAATGTAAGGTAGTAAAAATGACATTATGCTGTTTACATGGAGGAAGAGCATGAAAAAGTTTTATATTGCTTTATTTAGTCTTTTCTTTTTTATTTCACTAGTTGGATGTTAAAGTAAAGCTGAGGATCCTTTAGAGTTTTCAGGTGAAACTCAAAGCTGGTCAGCTACTGTTATGTTATATCCCGGTGAAAATAGGGAAGACACAGCTCAAATTAACTTAAATTATCTAGGTGGTAAGGTAGAATCCGTAGGAGATTTTGGGATTAATTTAGACACTTCAAATAATCAAAATGGAATTGCATTGAGGGACGCAAGGTTAAATAAAAAAGGGAATTTTAAAGAAAAAGTAAAGGTTGACGTTAGTAAAGATGTAATTAAATCTGAATATATGATTTTAACTGTTAAATGGAATGACCGATCAGAAGATATTATTTTAAAAGTTAAATAATTTGATAGAAAAAGCACCTCATACTCAGCTAAAATATTCCCTCAGTTCTTTATCCTTACTATTCGTTAAAATGTAATATTATATATCTGGAACTTTATTTTGTAGTTTAGATTAATATAGTAGCAGTTTTTTGAAAAAATCCTTGGCTCACATAATTTCTATTTAATTCCTTAAAAATTGAATGCCCCCCGCAATCCTTCTGAGTAGGGGGCACTATAAGAACATTTTTAAAAATCTGATAGAAGATTATTAATGCTCATTTTCGTCTATTTCGTCTTATTTTCACGTAAGTAGTCGGTGATGTACCAATTACGTTCCCACAGGAGTCTAATGCTTTCACTTGAAAATAGGGACCAACTGTCTCAGCATAAATATCTGTTTCAAATCCAGTACGAGGGGCAGTAAATACCACTACTGCTAATTTAAAAGGTGTTGGTCCCGCCAGTACCTGCCAAGCGACTGTTTCTGTTGAACCATTCCATGATGCGTAAACTATAGCTTGACCGTCATGCAATAAGTCTACCGTTATGCTAGGCGAGTAAAGTGGTAGACCTACCCACTTATTTTTAAATGCTCGATACGAAAGATTCTGATTTTAGCAGTTCGAGGGAAGTATAAAACGAAAAGTAGCAGTGACGACTTTATAAATAAAAATAAAACTGCAAATGGAAGGGAAGAGGAAAAGATAGAAAATTTTCTAGATGAAAAAATATTAATACGGAAGGATCTTGGACGAAAAAGTTAAAAACAATTTAATAAATAGAAGTGTTTAGTATACTTTAAATACTTCTATTTAGACAAAACACACGTAAAAAACGAGCTCTTGCTTATGAAGGGCTCGTTTATACATCATTGATGTAGCAAGACTTTGATTATGTTTAAAAACTTTTGCTTTGTTTCGATAGTAATTTTATAAAAGGTAAAAACTGAAGCCTATTGCAATGTAAGTCCCAACAAGTAAAACACCTTCGAACCAGTTGGAATCACCATCATTCACAACGGTCACCGTCATGAGAGCTGCAAGGATCATCGCAATCATTTCCGCTGTGTTAAACACAAGGGGCAAGAAATCGTACAAGTATGAGAACAGAACGAGTATAGGAGCAACAAACATGGCCGTTTGGACGGTTGAACCAATGGAAATCTCCACCATTACGTCCATTCTATTATTGTAGGCCATTGCAATTGCTGACACGTACTCTGCAGCACTTCCCACTATGGCCACAACAATAATTCCAATAAAAACGTGACTCCAGCCTAAGGCATCACCTACTGGCTCAATGGTGCCAACAAGTTTTTCACTAATATAAGCTAGTACAATTGTGGCCAGTCCAAGCACAACGATTGCTTTCTTTTTTCCCCATTCTGGTTCCTCTCCATTTTCTTCTTCGTTTCCAGTGAAAATCCCTTTATGTGTGACAAGCTTAAAAAGAAGAGCAAGCAGGTAAATGGTCAGCATCACAATAGCAAAAGAAGTGGATAGAACCTGCATATCTTTATCATCCAAGCGTTTTGCAAAGATAAATGGCAATACAAAAGTTACGATAATAGCAAACATTAAGAGAGAGGTATTATGTCGTGTTTTAAACACACTAAATTTTTGC